>ERZ1034855.28-NODE-28-length-83220-cov-67.083893_pt1 | contig 83220 bp, 74 predicted proteins | sample MGYA00520699_ERZ1034855 | MGnify/ENA primary metagenome ERZ1034855 (study PRJEB33766, sample SAMN09781730) | gut metagenome | biome: gut microbiome | host: Homo sapiens | place: Madagascar | study: EMG produced TPA metagenomics assembly of the PRJNA485056 data set...
TAAAAATATTTTATGTATTGGTGGAGCAATTAGTATTGATAGATGTGTTAGAAAAAAGAACGATTCTATAAATATTGTCAATTATATGAAATATCATAATTGTGATTATAAAACCGCACAATTACGTTCTCATAAAACATATTGGGAAAATGAAAATGTTGTATATCAACCTAAAGTTGAGTCTAAAATCGATATAATTTGTTCTCATACCGCTCCATCTTTTTGCTATCCTGCTACAAAAGGTTCTATTGTTTTACAATTTGCAGAACAAGACAAAAACTTAATATCAGATATAAAAGAGGAAAGAGAAATATTAGATAAAGTTTATAACAATTATAAAGACGATATAACTCATTGGTATTATGGACATTTTCATAAAAATCATACGGAAGTAATAAATGGAATTATGTTTAAGTTATTAGACGTTTGTAATATATGTAGACATGTAACAGAAGATGGCTGAGATCATAACAATTTATTGTAAAGTCTTGGTAATTCAAGAAGGACAATATAGAGAAATTGTAGTCGAGGATTTAAATCGAGATTTTACTGATGATTTAAAATATGTAACTGTTGTGCAATTACCTAACTGAGACACTGGACGGGATTTAAAAGTTGGTGATATAGGGTATCTTCAATTTCAATATGTTGAAGGTGGAGTTACACAATGGTTTAATAAAAATTTAAACAACTTCGAAATTTACAATTATACTAACAATTATTTTGTAAATTTCTTTAAACAAAAAGATATATGTAAACAAGACAAATTTAATTTTGAATAGTATGCAGACAGAATTTGGTGAAAAATTACAAAACGCAATGGATTCGATAGAATCACTAGTATGAAAAGATAAAACTGGAAATAGTGTAAAGCTTATGACAGCTCCCGAAGAGGATCTTCGAAAGTGATATAAGCATTGCTATGAAATGTTGTATAACGTAAGTCCCTGATCGCCAGGTAAATACAAAATTAAAGAAAATATTCGTGAGACCTGGGATGCTTGTAATACAGAGTTGTTTGTACGATATTTATTGCACGATTGTAACACCGATATAAAAACAAAAAAAGATATTCTTGATTATATAAATAGTCAAAAGGCACTACACGAGGAAAGTATTCTAAATGAATCCATTTCCATATTGTTTAGTGGTCTTGATCCTATTTTTGAAAAGGTAACTGTAGATCGTCTTATGGACGCTTGTTTTGATAAACTTGACGTTCTTAATAAAAAGATGATTACTGATAAATTTATTTTGGCACAAGGAATTTGGCTGACAGACGAGGAAAAAGTCGAATTGACAGAAGTTGATAAAAACGGTAGACTTCGTAATCGAATGGAAGTAATAAAAGAAAGACTATGTTTGGATCCTACTATTAAATTAAGAGTAAGTCCTACAGGATTGTCTTTTGCTGAATTTCGTTCATTAGTTCAGCTAACTACTTTGCCTAAAATATCATCCTTGTCGACAATAGCGTTGAAAACTTTAAGAGATAAAATATTGTTGTTATTAGACAATGATTTAAATTATCACATAGACAAGTGGAATACTTTGATGTCCAATATTCAAAGAGTTGCTGCTGCACGAAATATTGCTTTGCCAACTAATGATATTGAACATAAGGAGTAATTTATCTTGTTGCTTTATAAGCTTCTACATCTTTGATGGATAGAACAGAACGTCAAAAACTTAGTATAAAACGATGAATTGATGCTGGAGGACGCGCCTGCGTCGTTGGATGCACTGGATATGGCAAAACTAATTGTGCAATGTTAGCCATCAAAGCTTTCGTTAAAAGAAATCCCAATTTTGTTGTTTTAGTAGGTGTACCTACTGAAGTTCTTAAAGAACAATGAAATAGAGAATTAGCAAAAAATAAAATTTTCTCGTTTTGTAAAGTTGAGATTTTTAATACTATTGTTAGAAATAAATATAAAGTTGATTTATTAGTGTTAGATGAAGTTCACGGATGTGCGTCTCCTGGTAATTTATATATATTTGAATGTGTAGAATATAAATATTTATTGGGTCTAACTGCTACTTGAGAAAGGTTGGATCACGCAGAACAAAGAATTGAAAAGTTCTGTCCTGTATGTGATTATGTAAAGTTAGAAGACGCATTAAAAAATAATTGAGTTTCGTCTTATCGTAAATATCAAGTTCTTATTGACGTAGATATGAGTAAATATTGAGAATATAATCTAAAATTTCAACAATTATTTGCCTTTTTTAACCACGATTTTAATCTGGTAATGGATTTGATCAAGAACCCCAAAAAGATCAAAATTTGGGCCAAGAAAAACGGTAAAATAGAGGGAGTTGTTAGAGGATATTGTACTCAATTTATGAAATATTTAAGAGCACGAAAATCATTTGTCATGTCTCATCCTAAAAAATTTGAGATAACAAATAAAATTTTGGATGCTCGCACTAATGAAAAATGTATTCTTTTTACTGCATCTGTTAAAGATGCAGAACTCTTTAAAAAAAGAGGGCTAATTTGTCATAGCCAACGTAAAAAGAAAGAAAATAAAGCTGTTATTGAACAATTCAATCAAATGTCTAAAGGTCTGATTATCAGTCCACAAGCCTTAAGGACAGGAGTAGATATTAAGGGATTATCAGTTGGTATTTCCTGTAGTTGTAATTCTTCACAACTTTTAAGTTATCAAGAACTCGGAAGAGTTATCAGACTTGAAGAAGGAAAAATAGCTGAATTTTTCACATTAGTGATAAAAGGTAGTATAGAACAAACTTGATATAATAATGCTAATAGAAATCAGCATTATATAACTATTAATGAAAAACAATTAGACATTATACTAAGTGGTGGTGATGTTTCTACTAGACCTAAAAGAGGTATAGTAGACATAGAAAATAGATTTTAGTTAAAAAAGATCTAACGTTATGTTTATTTAATCGTATTACATGGAATTAGATACGATTCTTAATATTATGGCTAAATATAGACTAACTGCAGATGAAATATTGTTAGTCTATTTAACGTTTCTTGCTCAAACTGAAAACGGAGATCCCGAAAAACATCGTATTTATTTTAGTAGATGATATGAAAATGGAGGCAAAGAACGTTTAAAAAGTCTATTCGATTCTTTAAAAGCAAAAGGAATAATTTATAAAAACTATAATCCAGATAGTTATGAACCTGATGAAATAGAATTTACTCAAAGTTTTATAAAGCAGTATTATAAATTAACTGGAGAGTTAGGAAAAGAATTGATGAGTGCATATCCGTCAACATTATATATAAATGGAAAAATTGTAAGTTTAAAAAATATTTCCAAACGTTTTATGAACTTACAAGAATTTTATTTTTGATATTCATCTACTATTGGACATAGTATTAGTAAACATCGTGAAATTATAGAGATACTTAAATGAGCAAAGACGAATGATCTTGTTCATATTCCTGTGATTGAATTTGTCGCTTCTTGTAAGTGGGATGAATTTAAGGAAATGCGAGAAAAAGGTATACATGGTCGCGCAAGTACTTACGATGTTTATGAAACTATACAGTAATGAGTGTTGTTGACGAATTATATAAAAAGATTGATGAAGGTAGGGAAGGAAAAAACATTGGATTAAAAACAGGGTTATCTAAAATCGATTGATATACTGGTGGATTACAGAAAAGCAATTATAAGTTAATATTTGGTCAAAGTGGAGCGGCTAAAAGTTCCTATGTAATCTATACTGATTTATATCGAATTTTAAAAGATTATCCTGATAAAGACATTATACATGTTTATTATAGCTTGGAAATGTCCTCCAATGTATTATTAGCTAAGCTATTAAATTTATATATTGCTGAAACTTATGGAATAACCATTTCCTATATGGATTTAATGTCCATTAGAAAAGTTTTAAGTAATCATTATTATCAATATACTTTATTAGCTAAAGACTGACTTAAATCAATTTCTAGTAAGCTTGTAATTTTTGATAAAGAGCTTGATTCGGACACATTTTATGGTTCTATGAAAGAATTATTAAAATTGTGAGGTACTTTTAATTGGGTTGATAATAATCGTAGGTTAGTATACGTTCCCAATAATCCCGAGAGAATGGTTAATGTTATTATTGATCATATGGGATTATTATCGCCAAGAAAAGGCCGTACCAAAAAAGAAGAAATTGATGAATGTTCAAAACGCTGCGTTTGATTTCGAGAAACGTGTGGTGTATCGTTTGATATTATTATGCAAGAAAATCGAAATGCAGGTAGTATGGATCGACGTAAAGCAGATTTGTCAGAAAGCACCGCTGAGGATATTAAGGATGAACCTTGAACAAAAGTTTGTGTGTATTTTTATAAATTAAGATAATTTATTATATAAACTTTGTAGTTCTAAATAGAGTCCTTATAAAACTCCGTTAAACAGAGAAACTCCTTTTAACTAGGACAATTCTGTGCTAAATCTTTTAGAAATAAAAGAAAATGCCAAACGACTAGAAGTGATGCCAAACAAGTAATGTTGTGGCTATAAAATCTTCCACGAAAACGGGGCACTGTCTTATAAAATAAGATTAAAGATATAGTCTGACCTGTATGTATAGATAAAGATACAGAATCTAGAGATAAACAGCTTTAGAGATAACAAAAGTGTCTGGTAACTGCTACAATGATTGCAATATATGTTTAGCAGTTTATTATCCGTTAAAGTATCAATTATCCTCATATAGAGGATATAATGTTACTGGTGCTGACGGACTAGGATCTGCAATACGTAGTATCATATTATTAAAGCATCGTTTTGGTAACGCCAATAAAGTATTTCCTTTAGGATTTCAAGGTAACATTGGTAAATTTGTTGAACTTCCACCTCCCGATCAAATTGATTATTCCATTTATCAAACTTGAAAGAGCGATGAAGAAATTCAAGATGTAAAAGAAGTAGATACAACTGTAAAAGATACAGAAGTAAAAGATAATAAAAATAAAGTAAAATTTGAGTTTTAAATATGGCTATTGAATTACCTAAGAGTAAAATTCCAGCAGAAACACAAGATCCTAAGAACTTAATATTATTTGGACTTCCAAAGGTCAACTGGCCCACTAATTTAGAAATAAATTAGTTGTATCGGGGAAAATCGGTGAATGCTAAAATATTCTCGTTTTTGGACTTGAAATATAATAAAAGTATAACTATTTTTATATAGTTAATTAAAATATATTATGAAGCCAAAACAATTAAAGTATACAGAACAAGAAATTAAAAAATTTGGCGAATACTATAAATTAGGAAATTCGTTAAAAGAAACATCTAAGCATTTTAATGTAAATTATCACACATTAAAACAAAATTTGATAAGATTCGGATATAGAGTTCCAGTAAAAAAGCTAAATAATCAAAGAGTAAAGAACATTACTTATTTTGATACTATTGATACTCACGAAAAGGCCTATTTTTTAGGATTACTTTTTGCAGATGGATATGTTGCAAAAACTCCTTATGGTGTGAACGTTGGAATTGCACTTCAACTGCAAGATAAATATATTTTAGAGTATTTAAAAAAGAAACTTAATATATCAAACAAAATATCAGATTATAAAAATAGTTCGAAACTTTCTGTAACATGTCAACACATGTACGACAAATTGATAAGTTTGGGAATAAAGGAAAATAAATCACACCTTGATTATAAAATTCCTAATATTAATAAGAAATTTATTAATTCCTTTATACTTGGATATTTTAATGGAGATGGTTGTATAACTATAAAAGCAACAGGATATAGTGTTGTTTCGATTTGTTGTAATTCTAAAGTATTTTTAGAAGATATACAACAATATCTAAAAAATATTGGTATAATTACTAGAACGATTGTTACAGAAAAAAGAACTAATAACGATTTATTTGTTTTATATCTTTCTAAACGAGAAAATCAGTTAAAATTTATGAATTTAATTTATAAAAATAGTAAAATATTTTTACACAGAAAATATCGTAAATTTTTGCAAATACCGAGCTAACTATTATGGTAATATATAATAGTAGTGTAACGCATAGTGAGTGAAACTATTAAATTATAGAATATAATCTCACCACGAGTCTCCGAGACTCTTTGAGTTTAAAATGTATGCTGAACTTATGGGAAACTATAAGAATCTAAGGATAAAAAGCCTTAGAGATAACAATTTGCGGTAAGACCACTGTATTAAGCACGCTTGACAATAATTTAATTTTGGATATGGAAAATGGGTCTACATATGTTAATGCGCTAAAAATAAAAATTAATTCGTTAAAGGAATTAAAAGAAGTTTGTCGAGCGATACGAGAAGCTGGGAATCCATATAAATACATTACAATTGATACAATTACTGCTGTTGAGGAAATGGCTAAACCATTGGCAATTAGCATGTATCAAAATTCTCCAATGTTTAGTGAAAAATATGCGGATGTAAAAGATCCCGCACAACTTCCTAATGGCTGCGGCTTTGCCCTCGTTCGTCAAGGAATTGAGTTAATTATTGAAATGATAGCAAAATGTGCACCTAATATTATAATTTGTGGTCACGTTAAGGATGCTGCATTAAGTGAGGGAGCCACCAATAGTCTAAAAACTTTGGACTTAACTGGAAAAGCTTCAAGAATTTTATCTGCCAAATCTGATGCAATTGGATTTGTGCATCGTGATGAAAATTCTAACCTATGTATCCAATTTGGTACAAATGGGGAAGTTTTAACTGGAGCACGTCCAGCTCATTTGGCGAATAAGGATATAATTGTTGCAGAGCGGCAGGAAGATGGAACATTTATATCGCATTGGGATCGTATATATCCATCGCTTTCTAACAAGTAATTATGTCTAAAATAAAATACACTAACATTCCAGTAGTAGAAGTATTAGATAATAAACTGATTTTATCTCCAAAAGCAATTGATATGTTAAACATATTACCTGGAGAAAGAATTGTAATTAATTACGTACAAGTAAATAATGAAATTACTTATCCAATAATAGCTAAATCAATAATATTTGGAGATCCAGAAAACGGCAATAAATGTTCAAAATCTAATACTGTTTTATATAAAGGTGCTCAAAGAGAAATATTAACTAAATACGGTAACCTTTTCAAACTGGAATCAAATGAAAAAATTAATGGAGCATTTAGTTTGATTTCAATAAAAGAAAATGAACTTAATGATCCTGAATAAATTAATAAATTTAACAACTTAAATAATATATAAAATTATGGCAATGTTTAATATGGGTGGCGTCAAAGACGCTAGAGTACTATCTAATAATTTTCTTCGTGCTGGTATTCATAATGTAATTTTTAAGGGAATCGATAAAGCAGAGGGATTCAGTGCAATTGAGTTACGTTTTGAAGCAGTAGACGGCAGCGGAGTTCATAATGAACGTATTTTTGAACCTCGTTCAGAAGAAAGAACTCAGAGTCAATATGGAACAAATCCGTCTGAAGCTGAGCAGTTTATGTGTAAGATTAAGCAGGTCATTGATGCTCTCGACCCAGAACTTGCACGTAAAATAGAAACAGAAGGTGATAAATTTGCAGCTTCTAATTTTGATGCATTTATTGTACTTCTTAAGAAATATCTGGATAAGAAAGTAGGTACTCAAACCCAGATAAAACTTATCCCCACAAGTGGAAACTTTGTAGGATTTCCTGGATATATTGCACGTTTGAACAAGGATGGTGGTATTTATATGACTACAAAAGTCATTGGTAACGATCTCGTACTTACGGCAAAGGAAAAAACGGCTATAGATGCAGCAGCTAATGCTAAACCGACTGATATGCGTCAGCGCAATGATGAACTTGACGATCTTCGTCAAGATTTTGCAATAAAAGATAACGTTGCTGGAGAAGACGAAGAAATGCCGTTTTAATAAACTACTGTTTATAGTTTAATGGAATTTGTATTAGAACCTATAACAATTACCAAAGAACTAATTCTCAGTAGAATTAACGAGGAAACAATTATGGAGCATTATTTAGGGGTCCCTGTACGTAAGGGACTCCTAAAATCTCCATTAAGACGAGATCAACGGCCAACCTGTGCTTTTTATCGAAGCAAAAAAAGTGGACGTTTGATTTTCAAGGATTTTTCTGGGGATTTCTCAGGAGATTTTGTAAGTGTTGTCATGCGCGTACATAATTGTTCATATGGTAAAGCATTACAAATAATAGCTAATGATTTTGGAATTATTCATAATAAAAATTTAGTAGTAAATAAATCATTAATTAAATACACTAATACAAAATTTGAAGATACGAACGATGCAATCATTCAAGTTGAAATAAAAGAATTTGAGCAATATGAGTTAGATTGGTGATCAAAATTTGGAATTGATGCGCAAATCTTAAAGAAATTCAAAGTATTTTCTTGTAAAAATGTATTTCTTAATAATAATTTATTTCATCTATATAAAGACAATCAATTAGTATTTGGTTATTATGGAGGAATAAGAGAAAACATAGAACGATGAAAAGTTTATTTTCCTAAACATGGAAAGTATAAATTTATTTCTAACTGAAAATCCATTAGGCTGCAGGGTTCACATATGCTACCTAAAAATGGAGAGTATTTGGTTATCACAAAATCATTAAAAGATGTGATGACATTATACAGTATGGGAATATCTGCTATTGCACCTATGTCAGAAAATTGTTTTTTGTCTGAATCTCAATATAATCGACTAAAAGAACGATTTAAACATTTGATTTTGTTTTATGATAATGATAAACCAGGATTAAAGGCAATGATTTCAATTAAGAAGAAATTTCCAGATGTTATCCCAATGTGGATACCTTGGGAATATAAAGCAAAAGATATATCGGACTTTTACGTCAAATATAAACGTGATAAAACAATCAACTTAATTGAAGAAGCAAAAGGATATATTAAAAGAGAAACAGAAGAAGGGCAGAAATCTTAAAAGGTCTCGAGCAAGAGGTGTTGCGTATGAACAACAAATTGCTAAAGAATTAAGAGAATTAGGATTTGATGGTGTTGTTACATCAAGATCAGAATCAAAGGCAATGGATGATAATAAAATCGATTTAATTGATAAAAATAATCAATTGTTTTTTTATCCTCAACTTAAAAAGACACAGAAATGTCCTAACTATTTTGCTATCGAAGAGCAATGTCCTTTAAAAGATAAACCATTTGTTATTTTTTGGAATTATCAAAAACCAACTGAAAAAACATTTAGATCTGGAGGCGAAATTGTCATGCTTCCAAAATCATTTTTTTATGAATTAATTAAGAAATATGGAAACTTGTAAAGTAGAATTTACTAACGACACAGGTCAAAAAATTATCCTTGATTTTACACTCGATGACAAAGGTAATCTTGAATATAATCCGTCTTTTGAACCCAAAATAACGGATCTTAAAACTAACCTTGGATTTTGTGGTCAATTGTGCGAAATATTCTTAACAGCTTTAATTAATAAAGCAAACGCGGATAAGTGTCAAAGAGATGACAAACAAAAAAGAAAACTTGAAAGTTAGATATGATCTAACTCCACAATACGGAATAGAAGAAGTTAATAAAATACTTACTAACAAACTCATAAAATATAGAGAAAATCAATGGAAAGAAGGAATTAAATGGTCTGAGGTGCTTTCTAATTTAAAAAGACATTTATCTTTATTTGAATTAGGAACAGATTATACTGATGAAGGATTATTGCAAATTGGAGAAGTTGCAATGAATGCGTTGATACTCGCTGAATATTATCATACGTATCCTCAAGGTGATGATCGGGTAATTGCACCTGTAAATAAGCCCATTATAGGCTGTGATTTAGACAATGTGATATTTGACTTTAATTCTGCATATGAGGCTAAATTTGGGATTAAAATGAACCCTTATTGGAAAGCTAATTATCAAATTGATGAACATATAAAAGAATTGGAAAAAGATAGAGATTTCTGGGTCAATTTGCCTGTTTTACATAAGCCGTCTTTTGAAATTGATTACTATATTACTGCGAGAAGCATACCTATAGAATGGATTGAAGAAAGCTTACAAAAAAATGGATTACCTTGTGCACCTGTACTTACTGTTCCATGGAATGCAAGTAAAGTTGAAATTCTAAAAGAACATGGTATAAATATCATGATTGAAGACAAATATGAAAACTATAAAGAAATCAATAATGCTGGAATATTTTGTTATTTAATGGATGCACCGAGTAATCAGTACTATTCTGTAGGACACCGCAGGATTTATGACTTAAATATACCTATAAAATAAATGCGTAAATTACGTGAAACTATTAAATCATTACGAGAATCTTATAGGCAAGCTTTCGAGAATGCAGACCCTTCTGTCGAGTTTGATCGCCTTTATGAAATGGCGATAAAACAAAAAGAAAAAGAAAATAAGTGGTTTGAAGAAACCTTGAAAATTAAAAAAGTTACAGAAAAAGTTGAAGGCTGTAAAGCTAAAAAATGTAGACTAAAAGAAATGATAAAACAACGGATACATTTTGGAGATTTCTTTAGTTGCCAACCAACGATAAAAGAAGATAAATAATATGGAGGTCAATTTAAATGATATAAGATTAAGCCCAATTTTAGAAAGTATTAAACGAGAAAAAATATCCGATCAAGAATATTTTTCAAGTAAATATCGTGATTATATATCAAACTCTAGACTCAAGTTGATTAATCCAACGCAAAATGGATCTCCAAGTAAATATAAGGAAGGATTTTCTGGAGAAATAACAACCTCACTCAGCTTGGGTAGCGTAATCCATGAGCTATTACTCCAAAAAGAAGTCTTTGCATTAGGACCAGACATAGGTAAACCTACTGCTAAACTAGGTTTAGTAATTGATGAAATTTTTAAACTTAGAAAAAGTAATTTATCTATAAATGATGCTATTAAGGAGGCTTGTAAAAGAGTACATTATTATGAACAAAACCTTACTTTGTCTAGAATAAAAAGTATCATTAAAAGCGGGCTACAATATTATTTAAATCTACTTAATATAACAGACGAAAATACGATAATTCTGTCCTCTAAAGACAGGATTATCGTTCAAAATTGTTTAAACAATCTTACATCTAATAGACAAGTTAATAATCTATTATATCCTACTGATTTATTTGGGGATCCCATTTTGTCTTATAACGAAGATGCATTCTTTATAGACCTTAATGCCGTTTATAATGATCAAAATTGTGTTATAAAGATTAAAATGAAAGCTGATAATTGGACAATAGATCCAGAAAATAAAATTATTACTTTAAATGACCTAAAAACTACAGGTCATTTAGTTACTCAGTTTATGGAACCTAATGGATCATTCCAGACGTTCTGCTATTCTAGACAATTTAGTTTATATTTATGGATACTTTTAAGATATTGTGAACGTGAATATGGATATAATGCTGAAGAATGGACTGTTAGATGTAATGTAATTGTTGTAGAAACTACCGCTAACAATAATGTTGCTGTATTTTCAATAAATAAAAATTATTTAGAACAAGGTCGTAAAGAATTTTGTAAATTATTAAAGATGGTAGCATACTGCGAGATGAATGGCTATAATGATGATATAATTTTTATTTAAATGAGAAAATTAGAAATACAAGCATATGACATCGATGATGCTAAAATCAAAGCTTTTCAAGAAGGCATAACTGTGATACAGGATGCTACACAAGCCTGAAAAAAAGCAGGATGTCCACTACTAACAAAAGAAATTAATATATTTGCTGCCGATTATATAGATAAGAAAGAATTGTTTAGTTTTAAAGGTGCAGGCATAATTATAACTATGTCTCCAGCATCGGTGAATACCAAAAAATATCCATTTATTATTACTAAAGCTAGAAGAAAAGGCCGATGTAAAATGAAAAAGGTTGTTGAGATTCGAACTAAACGTTCCAACCTTTTACTTGGAACAGCTGAAAATAAAACTAAAGCAATCGAATTAGCTAAGGATCTTATAAAAAAGCAAAGAGAGGATTTATATGGAAAAACCGTATATGCAACTCCAGATCTTGAGTTTGAAATGAAATATGATCCATCAATTAGAGCTAAAATGGGTCAATATATTATATTTGGAGTAGATGATGAAGATGTTAGAATCAATAAGAGAAAAAATAGAGGGTTTGAATAGATTTCTAATTTTTAACATTAAAAGTAATTTAACATGTACATAATCAAAAGAAATGGCACAAAACAAGAATTTGATCCTGAAAAAATAAATCGTGCAATTTCAGCCGCTTTACAAGTATGTAATTGTGGAATACAAAATCCAGCACAGTTTATTGAAGTAAATGATGGAGATTCTGTTGAACTAATTCAAGATAGAATCGAAAACTGATTGATGGATATTTGTAAAGATGCAGCTAAAGCATTTATATTGTATAGAGAAAGACATAAAACTCTTCGAGATTGAGTTTCTCAGAAAGAAAGTTTCATTGAGAATTATAAAAAATCCTCCAATACCGCTAATGCAACGATCGATGACAATTCAAATGTATCTGGCAAAAATATTGGTATTTTAAATGCAGAAATTCATAAACCAGATAACATTTTGATAAACAGGGGTATGATCGAAAAAGAACTTAGAGAATTATATCCTGAATTTGACGCAAAGCAGTACAGTAAAGATCTTAATCATCATATTATTTATAAGCATGATGAATCAAGTTTTGCTGGGGCAATCGCTCCGTACTGTTGTAGTATTACAATGTACCCATTTTTAAATGATGGTATTAAAAACATTGGTGGTCTTTCAGCATATCCTAAAAATATCGATTCTTTTTGTGGAATGTATATAAATTTAATTTTTGCTACATCCGCGCAATTTGCTGGAGCTGTTGCCACTTCTGAATTTTTGCTTTATTTCGATTATTTTGCAAAAAAAGAATGGGGAGATACATATTATATTAATCCCGATCAATTAATTACCTCTAATTTGGTGCAACGGAATAAAACGATTCGTCGCCAAATTCATCAATATTTTCAACAAGTTGTGTATTCAATTAACCAACCTGCCGCAGCACGAGGAATGCAAGCCGCGTTTGTAAATTTTTCATATTTTGATAAACCATTTTTTGACGGAATGTTTGGAAATTTTGTATTTCCAGATAATACGAAACCAACTTGGGAATCTTTAAACTGGCTACAAAAAGAGTTCATGCAATGATTTAATAACGAACGATTAAAAACAATGATTACATTTCCCGTCGAATCGTTTGCTCTTATATATAAAAACGGCGATTTCGTTGATAAAGAAAATGCAAAATTTGTTGCGGAAGAATATGCTAGAGGACATTCTTTCTTTACCTATATTAGTGACAGTGTAGATAGTCTCTCATCATGCTGTCGTTTACGCAACACAATTCAAACTAAAGAATTTAACTTTACTAATGGTAATATGGGTATCCAAACTGGATCCAAAAGTGTAATTACACTTAATTTAAATAGAATTATACAAGATTGGTATAAGCAATATAATACTGTAAGTGGATTGGATGCTACTACAAGCACGAAAGATTCACAAAAACAGTATTTAATAAATATATTAGACCGAGTGTATAAATATCATACTGCTTATAATTCATTGTTACACAAAATGTATAATGCTAAATTATTACCTGTATACAGTGCTGGATTTATTAATTTAAATAAGCAATATTTAACAATTGGTATAAATGGACTTAATGAAGCAGCTAATTTCTTAGGCATTGAATGTACAGATAATGATGAATATAAAGATTTTTGTCGATTTATCTTTAGTACCATAAAAGAACAAAACATTTTGCATAGAACAAAAACCGAAACGTACAATACCGAATGCGTACCAGCAGAATCATTGGCAATTAAGAATTATAACTGAGATAAAAATGATGGGTATTGAGTTCCAGATAATATTAATTTATACGCTAGTTATATTTATAGACCAAATGATAAAACACTAAGTGTGTTAGATAAATTTAGAATGCATGGATCGGAATATATTGGCGATTATTTGGATGGCGGAAGTGCCGCACATGTCAATTTGGAAGAACATTTGTCCACAAAACAATATGAAAAACTATTAAAATATGCCGCGGAAGTTGGGTGTCAATATTTTACATTTAATGTACCCAATAGTGAATGTGAAAATTGTGGATATATTACGAAACATCCAATCCATACTTGTCCTAAATGCGGAAGTACTAAAATTAGTTTATGGGACAGGATCATCGGTTATCTAACCAAGATTAGTAACTGGAGTACTGGAAGACAAATTGAACAGAAAACCAGGGTTTATAGTAAAAATATCGATAATGTTTAAATATACAGATACTCAAGTTACATTTCTGGAAATTCCAGATGAAATAACTTTATGTATAAATATATCAGGCTGTCCAAATCATTGTGCTGAATGTCATAGTGCATATTTAGCTGAAGATATTGGTGAAGAATTAACATATAATGAAATATTACGATTAATCACGCTTAATGCTGGTATTACTTGTATTGCTTTCATGGGTGGAGATCAAGATCCACATTATGTAAATCAGTGTGCGGAAGTTGTTAGATTAATGGAAAATGCACCCAAAATAGCCTGGTATAGTGGAAAACAGGAATTAAGTCCTGAAATCAAATTAAAAAACTTTGATTATATAAAACTTGGACCTTATATTAGTTCAAGTGGACCATTAAACTGTCCAACAACAAATCAACGTTTATATAAAGTTGTAGATGACAAACTAATTGACATAACAGAAAAATTTTGGAAATAATGGAATACTTTGTAAAGGAGGGATGGCAACTTAATCCAAATGAAAAAATTGTTAATGGTATAACAAAATTGCTTGAAAGAAGCGAAGGAATATGTCCATGTGTACATCCTGAGGATGATGGAGATCTCCATTGTCCTTGCGATTCTTATAGATTAAGAGATAAATGTTGTTGTAATTTATATATTAAATTAAATAATGATAATTAATGTAAAAAATTTAGAGTTTCAACCATGTGATTACATTGGAAAACCTCCTAAAATGATTTCTTATGAAATTGTAAAAATACAACCTAATCCATTTTATAAAAAAGAATCCGAATATAGAAAAGATGGAGAATGGTTTTATAAAAACAATGACATTGCAATTCATAAAAGCGTTTTTGAAAATCCTAAATCTAAATATACAATACTTACATTTGAGTATGACGATAAAGACCACGATTATAATGTCGGGTTTATTTCTAATCGTTATATGGATTTAAATCAAGAAGAATGGATTGCATTAGGTGAATTGCTTTCTCGTGCAAATGACTATTTAACTTTAAATAATAAAAACTAATACAATAAATTGATGAAAACAATTAATGTAAATTTTAAAAAACTTAGTAAAAATGCAGTAATTCCTACTAAAGCTCATCCTACTGATGCTGGTTTTGATATGGTAGCCACTAAGGTAAATATGACTGATGATTATATTGAATATGAGACAGATATCGCTATTAAGCTGCCTAGTGGATATTGTGCAATGTTGTTTCCAAGATCTTCTAATTCTAATAAAGATTTAGTTCTTAGTAACTCTGTTGGAATTGTGGATGAAAATTATGTTGGCCCAATAAAATGGAGATTTAAACGTGTTAGAAAGCCAACTAAGCTTGGTATTTCTCGTATTAAATTTCTCCGTTGGGTATATAATATAGAAATTAAACATCCTGAATTGACTATATATAACGTAGGTGATAAAATAGGTCAAATGGTAATTATGCCAGTATATCCTGTTGAATTTAAAGAAGTGGACAAACTCCCAGAAACGGATCGTGGAGAGGGTGGCTTTGGATCAACTGATGCACCAAAGGAAGCTAAACCTAAAAAGTCTACTAAGACTACTCGTAAGAAAAAGACAGAATAAATGAAATATGACATTCCTAAGTTAGAGGAAGAGTATGGAATTAAGTTGGATAGTGCGCAATTAGACGTACTTTCCAACTTAATTAATTTTGTGGAAAGTCGTGACCATACAATTTGTCTTAAAGCAAAAGCTGGAACTGGTAAAACTACGATTTTCAGTATGTTATATGATATACTATTTAGAAATAATAAAAGCGTTGTTTTTGTTGCACCAACAAATAAAGCTAAATTAATTTTAAATAGTAAAAAGAACAGTAATAGAAATGCTGTAACGATACATTCTTTGTTAAATCTTAGACCTAATTTGGATATTATGGAGTTTGATGCCTCTCAATTATCTTTTGATTTTGGGTTTGTAAAATCAAAGAATGTACCAACATATGACGTACTACTTATTGATGAATGCAGCATGATTAACGATGATTTATATAATATACTTTGTTCTAAATTTAAAAATAGTAAGCTGATATTTAGCGGAGACGAAAGCCAACTTGCCCCTATAAATCAAAAAGGAATTTCTAAAACGTTTAGTACTAAGACATTATCTTTAACTAAGATTTATAGACAACCTGAAAGTAAATTATATAAAGTTTTAGAATATTTAAGGCATAAACCACTTTACAGTTTTAAAAATGTTTCTGATGAAAACGGAAATATTATTGTTTGTGATAATATTGTAGAGATGATTGATAAATATGGTTATTTGTTTAAAGTAGGTGAAGATTTTGAAGATTTAAGTTTCGTTAAAATGATAACATATACAAACAATCGAATTGATGCTTTAAATAAGGCTATTAGAAAAAAGTTATATCCAGAAGAATCAGAGTATCACATAAGAGAGATTTTAACTGGATATAACTCATGTGATTATGGTGCACAAGCTCGTATTGAAAATTCGAAAGATTATATTATTACAGAGATACATCCAAAGATTTTTACATTTAGAGATATAAAACTCAATGCGTATCAATTAGGATTATCCAGCAGTAAAAACGATTTTGCTTATTTTACAATATTGTCTCGAGATAATCCACAAAATGAATTAGATAAATTAGCAGAAGTTTGTGAAAATTTACGGCAAAAAGCAGTCAGTTCAAAGTCATCCTTAGACTGGAAACATTTTTTTCAATTATACGATTCTTTTTTGACGCCAATAGACTTAACTTATGATAATCGTGTTATTAAACGTAAATCATTAGATTATGGATATTGTATTTCGGCACATAAAAGTCAGAGTAGTTCTTATTCAATAGTCTTGATTGATATGGAAAATATATGAAGATGTAAGAATAAGGAAGAACTAAGGCAAATGCAATATGTTGCATGTAGTCGAACAACAAGTGATTTAATTATATATCAAAAACATGAACATTCTCAATAATAATTTATTTAAACGTGATAGTAATGGAAAAGTTCGACATGTAATATTGAACTTGGAAGAACACATTGGTGATGAAACTTACTACTCAATTTCTGGAGAAACTGGATTGTATCAAGGTAAAATGATTGCCCGTCCGTTAATTGTGATTAAAAAAGGAAAGGTAAAAAGAACAATTAAAGAACAAGCAGAATTACAATATGATAGTCTAATTAATAGTTACTTGGATAAAGGTTATAAAAAAGCAGAAGATCTATTTATCACCTCAATCCAAAACACAGAAGAAGTCGAAGAAAAAGTTCCAAAACAAACTTGTGATCAAAACAATAATCTAAAACCAATGCTTACATTAAATATAGACGATTTACCAAAATCAAAGCTTAATGTTTTGGATAACAAATGGTTGGCCAGCAAAAAAATTGATGGAGTTAGATGTTTGCTATTTCAAAAAAATGGGATTATCCAAACATCCTCAAGAGGAGGTAAAGATTATAATACTGCCGCATATTATATCATTAATGATCCTTTTGTAGTTCATTTGTTTCATTTACGTCCTAATTATATATTAGATGGGGAACTTTATATACATGGTAGACCACTTAATTATATCAGTGGATTATGTAGGCTTAAAAATATAAGTGATTTACATAAGCAATTGACTTTTCAGTGTTACGATATTGTTCGAGAAGATTTACCATTTATTCAAAGACGAAATATTTTGGATTTTATTGAGCACGATAGACCATTAGATTCTAAACTTGAAATTGTACATCATAGTGAAGTTCAAGGAAAATCACAAATGGTGGAACTACATAATAAATACGTCGACGATGGTTATGAAGGATTAGTTATAAGAGATCCTAATGCAAACTATAAATGTGGTGCCAGAGATGAACGAATGATGAAAATAAAGAAATTTTGCGATGATGAATTTCAGATTACTGGTATTACAGAAGGTTTACGAGAAGAAGACTTTGTCTTTAATCTTATAACTAAAGAAGGATATCCATTTCAAGCAAAACCAATTGGTGATAAACTTTTGAAAAAATGGTATAGAGATAACATCAATCAGATAATAGGAAAAATGGCAACAGTAAAATATTTTGGTTATACTAATACAAGTAAACCTGTGCCCAACTTACCTGTTCTAAAATGTCTTCGTGACAAATTTGATATGTAATGAAAATAACATTAGAACAACTTAAGGAAATAGTTAGAAATTTAAAAGCAGTAGATCTTCAATTTGGACTTGCAAAACCTGAGGAAGAAGCACAATGGTATATCAATCTATTAGAGCCATCGTTAAATATATTAATGGTTGCATACTTTGGAGAAGCTAATGCACAAAGAATTTGGGATTTTGTACTCGACGATAGTCCATTTAAAACTGTTGAGGAATTATATGAGTTTCTTTCCGATCCATATTCTCATTTAGTTAATACTGATTCAGCGCTGTCTTTATCTCAATTATTGGAACTATTTCCAGATGAACCAATGTTTAAAGATTTCAAATATCTAACAGATAAACTTAATTAAAAATTTATCACTCATATAAATGACGAAAGATGAATTAAAACAATTAGTTGAAAACAAACAAATCAAATTTATATATAAAATCCCATGTTCTCTATATAAAGATGGTTTTGAGTACATTGTCATTGGATATGACTTAGATATTAATAAAGATGATGTTAGAACATTTACGATAGATGATTGGTTTTTACTTATGAAAGCTGGTAGCATTTTACCGTATACATGTGCAACTTTATCAAAAACTGGAAAAGTTAAAGAATTTATTAATATATATGAAAAACCAGATGTTCTAGCATTAAGACGTTATATTGGTACAATAACTGATCAACACATTTTAATACAAGAATGTCTGTGAGGAGAACAATTTATAAAGGAAGGTAGAGTCAATAGAGTAGACGTATTTAAAAATAAATATTTCGATCCTATTGATGCTACTAATCGTTTTTATGAAGCAGTTGATCCTATATATAAAAGTAATTTAAATAAAAAAAGTAATGAAATTTAATATGAAATATATTATAGTAGAATGGCCATATAGTCAAGAATTAATGGAATTTCCTGATTTTAGAGAACATGCTTGTTTGATAAATGATGATTCTTGGATAGATATATATGGATCCTCGGCATTTTTTGTTGAAGAGAATTGGTTAAATGAAAAAAGAAATAAATAAGGATTTTCTTTATGCTTATATTTATAATAAACTTTGTGTATTTAATGATCCATTATTTCAATTAAATGCCGAGGAATTATTATATTTCAGCTTATTAATTTCTAATATGTTTTAAATGAAAGCAAAAGTTAAAAATCAAGAAATTGAAGTCCAACCAATGAATAAATTTGATTACAATAATCAAATACTAAAGAAAGAAATACAACATACGGAAAATAAATGAATTAATGGTTTCTATTGCAATTGGAATGGTCGTCAATTCTGATTAGATGAAGATTGATTTAACGATTTATATGTAATAGAAAATGATAATTAGGAATAAAACCGTATATGTTTATGATATTGAGATTTTTCCTAACGTCTTTCATTGTACAGTAAAAAATTCTGAAACTGGAGAATATATTTTTCTTGAAATTTCTGAACGTAGAAATGACTTACAAAAAATAGTTGATTTATTTTGAATTATTAAAAATCAATATTCGATAAGCGATAAAATATTTTGTGGATATAACTGCACACATTATGATAATCCAATCATTAATTATATTATCGATTATCATAAAGCAATGTTTAAATTACCATATTTAAATATATGTCAATCTTTGTTTAAGTTGAGTGATCAGATAGTCACGTCTACGGATGGGAATTTTAGTTCATGGAGTAAATGAAAATATAAAAAATATTTTGAAACTCTGGATCTTTTAACTATGCTTTACTCACAAAAATTAAGAGTTGGGTTAAAAGAAATGGAAGTAACTATGCAATTTCGAAATGTCCAAGAATATGATGGAGATTTTAGAAATTGATTACCTGCATCGGAAATCGAGAAAATGATTGCGTATAATATAAACGATGTCGATGCAACTGAAGAACTTTTAAATCGTTGTAAAAAGGATATTGACTTACGAATAGCAATTGAAGATGAATACGGAGTAAAAGTTCTTAATAAGGATGGAGTTAATATTGGTATGGAAATTATTGCTCAAAAATATCTTGCAAAAACAGGACAAACCTGAAATCAAATAAAAGATTTGAGGTCACCTTGCGATATGATTGATTTAAACAAAGTTATCCTACCAATTGTTAAATTTGAAACACCTATGTTACAAGAACTGTTATCCGAATTAAAAACATTAACTGTTTCTCCAGGACGTAAAGGTTTGGAGAAAACATTTGTTATTGGCGGTGTTAAACATCTTTTTTCAGTTGGAGGGTTACATAGTGAAAATAAGCCAGAAAGTTTTATACCAAAAGAAGGCCAAGTACTGTGTGATATGGATGTTGCGTTAATGGTGGCGCAACTAAAACGCGGTTAATTGCGGGAACTTAATTTAATTTACTAATACTGCAACTAATAGCAATATGTAGTGTAGCATATAAGGTAATGCTTATAGGAAAGTAAAAACTTAGTAAATATTATAATCCGCAGCCAAGGGTCCTTATGGGATCAAGGTTCACAGACTATCTCGAAAGAGAGTAGGGTAAAACCTTATAAAGTTTTATTCGAAACGCCGCGAATTTTTATAAATTAATTTGGTTATACCCATATATTTTTATTATATTTGCAAAAAAATTAAAAATATGAAAGCAAATATAAGTGATAAATTTAAATGCGGAATTTATTGTATTAAGAATATAGTAAACAACAAAATATATGTTGGAAAATCTATTAATATTTATGGTAGAATTAAGCAACATATAACTCAATTGAATCATAAGTCAAAGGATGAAAACTATCATCTAATTCAGGCATGACATAAATACGGTCGAGGCGCATTTACTTATGAGGTTTTAGAGTATTTAAAATTCGATAAATATGATAGCAACAGTGTTAATCTACAATTAGAACAACTTGCTGATCGTGAACTATATTGGATTCGAAAATTAAACACTTTAGATAGAAATATTGGATATAATATGAGATTAGATACTAGCACAAAATGTTTAGTACTAGAAGAAACGCGTGAAAGATGTAGAAAAGCGCAAATTGAACGATTTAAAAATCTAGACGAAAGAGCAAAAATTGGAGCGAAGAGTAAGGAAATATGAACTAATCCTGAGCTAAAAAAGCAAATGTCTAGAAATTGTGCTCTTGCGAATCGTAAATATAGAGTTGGACAGTTTGATAAAAACAATAACTTAATAAAAATTTACGAAGTTATTGGTGATATTCAACTAGAGTATCCTAATTTTTATTTACAGGCGATACGAGGTTGTTGTCAGGGTACAAAAGCTTCATATAAGGGATTTAAGTGACACTACATTGAGTTAAATTCAGAACAAATTAGATATAAAAATTAAGATATAGTCGAAAATAAAAGGATATGCACTTTATCCCAGTATGATTATTGAACACGGATTTTATCCCCCACATTTAGGTAAAGAATTTCTTGAAATATATTCTCAAATTAAAAAAGAACGAATTGAAGCAAAGCATAACGGTAACAAAATAAAAAACGAAACTTTAAAGCTTGCCTTAAATGGTTTAAGCGGAAACCTTAAATTCTTGAGGCTCAGTTAATTAACTGAGAAAAATTCGGTGAATTGCTGGAAAGCTAAACATGAAAATGCATGCTAATCAGCAGCCAAGCCAGCCTTTAACAAAGCTGGAAGGTTCAGAGACTAACTCTTGAAACTTAGAAATAAGAATATAATAAAGACACGAGCGCCGAATAATTTTATATAAATTTTGAAATCATCCTGATTTTTATTATATTTGTATTTGAAAATAATACTAATATAATATGAGAAAAAATAATTTAAATTTGGAACAAATCAAACAAGAAGCTACAACGTTAGAATTACAAATCATTAACTTGTATTTTCAAAGAATTTCTAGAAAAGAAATCAGTAATAAACTTTCTATTAATACAGGTAAAATTAGTACAACTGTTTATAAATACGGATTAACTAGATTCCGAAGTCGAAACAAGTATACAATTAATCTTAACAATTTAAATGTTAATAACAATCAAATTTGATATTTTTTAGGTATGTTTGCTTCTGACGGCAATATTTATAAATCAAAACACGGATCAGAAATTATTCAATTTACATTAAAAGACAAGAAACCTTTAGAAGATATTATTAATATTTTAGAATATACAGGATCTATTAAAGAATACAACAAACCGAATGTTGGTTTAGTATATTATTTAGCAATTATAAACAAAGAATTAGTAACATTCATTAGTACAATTTTTACTACAATTTATCGAAAAACAAATAATCTTAAATTTCCAAAAATTGATAATAATACTCAGTTAGAATTTTTTCTTAGAGGCTATTTTGATGGTGATGGATGTTACACTTTTTCAGACAAAACTAAACGATTTTTTAATGTTGAATGTTATTGCGATTCTTTAGATTTTATTAATACGCTATTTAATATTACTAAAAAGCACATACAAATAGTCCCAAAAATCCAAAATAAACGATTTAGAATATTTTCTAGAAAAGACGTATACTTGTTTTTAAAATTTATTTATCAGAATGATTTAAATATTGGTTTAACGCGTAAGTATTTACGTGCTAAACAACACATTCAAAATTATGAAAAATTAATGATATAGTCCGATACTCCTTTGAAAAATGGAGAGTATAAGATAAAGAGCTTATACACAACAAGTTGCAGAATGAACACAGTTTTTGCTATAGTCCAGAAACAGTTTTAAAAATTCGAATTAATGGACAATTATTTTTATTAATGTTACTTGAACGATTAATAAGCGTTGGTGCTAAAATCGTGCAGTCAAACACTGATGGCATATTCTATCTTATTGATAATCAACGACTTACAGATGTAGACCGAGTTTGTAAAGAATGGGAATCAATTACTAAATTAATACTTGAAGCTGACTATTTTGAAGCAATGTATCAATTTGCAATCAATGATTATATTGCCGTTAAAGCAGGATATAGTAAAACAAAGGATCCGAAACTAATTAAGAAAAAAGGATTATTTATTGATGAAGTCAAATTAGGAAAAGGAATGCAAGCAATCATCATTCCTGAGGCAATATGTAAATGTTTAGTTGATAATATCCCAGTAGAAGAAACGATTTATAACTGTAAGGATATAAATAAATTTATCACTTACCAAAAGGTAAGTAAAGAATATTCTGTGGAATATGCTGGTAAATTAATCCAACATATTAATCGATATTATGTATCTACAGATGGTCCATGGTTATATAAATGTAAAGTAGATGAAAATGGAAAACGATATAACTATATAAAACTATTAACCGATTCTGGAGTTACAATTATGAACACTATTAACAAAGACCAGGAACTGCCATCTAATATAAATTATTCTTTTTATATTGCAGCAGCTCAAAAAATTGTTTGTATGTTCAAACATAAACAGTTAAGTTTATTTTAAAAATATTATTTATGATAATATATGAATTGATTTATTATTGGGACGATCAATGTGATGGAACAGAAATCACAGAAACAAAATTATTATTAAAACGTCAAGAAGTCGATAATAAAATTATAGAGTTCACAGAAAGTAGTCGTTCTATCGATCTGATTTCAACGGATATTAATAATAAAAATACTCCAAATAAGGAGTATTTTTACTTTAATTATGAAAATGGATCAAGCTGTCTTGAAATTAGGAAACATAATATATAAATATGAGTGAAATTGTTAGATTAGACCAAGTTACAAGTTGGAAAAGAGCGTTAAATGCGGCAAGACGAACTATTGGCAAAGCCCCATTAACAAAAGAACCATCTAAGTCTTGGGAGGCAAAAATGTTGCTTGCAGAACATAGTCCAATTCGATTAGTAGAATTTGACTGAACATGGAAAGATATTAGACAATGGGTTACCACTCATCTTGTAAGACATCATGAAGGTTGTGAAAAATTTGTTCATAGCCAAAGGGAGGATAGAAGAGAACTACTTGTTCCAAGAAATGAATTGCCGCAAGGTACATTAAATGATATGGATATGACGGCAAATGCTCAGGCAATAATAAATATATCAAGAAAAAGATTATGTTTCTGTGCGTCTAAAGAAACACGGGAAGCTTGGCAACAAGTCGTAGATGCGATTAGAAATGTAGACCCAGTATTGGCGGATAAATGCGTCCCAGAATGTCTTTATCGAGGATTTTGTCCAGAATTTATGAGTACTTGCAGATATTCAAAAACTAAAAAGTTTGAAAATGATCTGCAAAAATACAGAAATACAATTTATGAATAATTAACTTTTAATAAAAAATTATGAAAGTAAAGGAAGTTATATCTGAAATTAATAATAAAGATTATTACTCTATAAATGCTGCTGTAAAAGCAGTTGAACTTAGTAAAGCAAATTGTGTTGTAGAAAATTACAATTTCTCTAAACATCGTAATTTTGATATCACTACTAATATTTATAAGTGTGATGATGGATTTGTTGCCATTACTGGTCTTATAAATGATAGGAGTAAAATTGGATATGATGAATATAATATCCCTGCATTTGCAGAGGAATATATTGAAATTCCAACAGTAACATATGCTCCAAAATATCGTCGATAATTATGATATTTATTAAAAGTAATTTTGAAATTCTTGAATATAAGAAAAAGCAAGTTTCTGTAAAATTTATAATACCTATATATATGACTTATACATTTCCACAAAAAGAAATGAATATAACATATAAAGATATTATCAATGACGAACTTGAAAAAGACCTTACTTTCATTATCCCTTATTGGGCCGATATGAAAGAAGCACGTTATGTTTATTGGGATGATGATTGGATGGATGGTACTGATCGACATGCAATACCAAGTAAAATACTAAAACATAATAATGGTGATACAACTGATATATTTATATCCCAATGTCAGGCGTCCGAACTAACTTATAGGGAAATGATTAATAGTGGAATGAAAGCACAAGAAGCTAGAGAAATATTACCCTTGTGTACTAAAACTGAATTAATCATGACTGGTACTATATCACAATGGGAAGAATTTTTTAAGTTACGTACAGATCGTGCTGCTCATATGCAAGTTCGAGAGTTAGCTATCCCATTAAAAGACGAATTTATCAAACGTGGTTATATTGTAAATCAAACAACCAATGAATAAAAATATTGTAAAGATGCAAGCAAAGTGAAATTTAGGAAATATGCAAGTATTTTCATATGGAAATCGCAAACTACCTAAAGAAACTTTAATTGTAAATATTACATCTGCAACAAATTGTCCTTCGGAAAAGCTAGGATTTTGCAGATGTAACGCAGTATGTTATGCTAAAAAATGCGAACGTATTTATAAAGCGTATCGACACAAAAACGATTTAATTGAATCTTATATGTATTTCTGAGACGATAAGGAACTTAAGGAAATGTTATTATACTATATTCTTAATGCACCTGTCAAAATCAAATACGTAAGACTAAATGAAGCGGGTGATTTTCCAAATCAACAATCTGTAAATAGATGATCAGAAATAGGACGATATTTATATAAAGTTTTCGGTATTAAAACATATTGTTATACTTGTAGAGAAGATCTTAATTTTCAGGATGTTAATTTTATAGTAAATTCATCGTCTCCAAATCTTTGTGGTCATCGTTGGTTCTTTTGTGTAAATAAAACACAATTTGAAAATTTACCACCAGATTCAATTACATGCAAAGGTGATTGCAGAAAATGTAAACTTTGTTATGATTCTAAATATCGTGGCGTAATATATTGTAAGCAACATTAAAAATATTGTTAAACATAAATACCTTGGGATTTTTATTAAAAATTCCAAGGTATTTTTATAAAATAAGCTATATAATGGCTACTTTAGTTAAAGCGTGTAAAGAACTACTTATACAACAACCTTTTTATGGACTTTTTTTATTAAATTTACGTAAAGAGATTGTTGATGATAATCATTTCGTTAAAACTGCTGCTGTTGGTCCAAATGGACTTTCTTTTACTTTATATGTAAATAATAATTTTTGGAATAAATTGAGTGATAAAGAACAAATAGCTGTGCTCACTCATGAGGTTAAATTTGCATAGCCTCCTAATATAGTAATATATTAGTAAAAAAATCTTAAATTGCGGGAAGTTCCTTAGAGAATTAACTACCAACTTATCATAGCGATATAGATAAGGGCTGAATTAACTACTCAGGGATGGTAAAAAGGTTAGTTATTGGATAATCCGCAGCGAAATTTCTTGTGAAATTCAAAGAGTTTTATAAGAAAGACGTTCAGAGACTATAATAGATGTACTAATTATAATTATTAGTATAAGGGATAGTCCACAAATTATTGAAAAATAATTGAAATATGTATGCATTTGTGTTTTTTTCATCTAACTGATGATTTTAAATGCGATAATCCATATAACATGAACATAGCGATGGATTGCTCGATTAATCAATTCATTCAAAATCTACCTAAAGATTGTGTGACTTTATCATCATTGTCTAAAACTTTAGGTAAACAACTTAAACCAAAAGAAAGTTCATGGTATTATTATAAAGAAATTCAGGAATTTGCTAAAAATCATCCTGAAAAATGTATACCTGTTGGAAATGGGCAATATGGTTTAGGTGATTTTGATGATATTGACGATCATAATTTATGGCCTAAAGACGTTTCTGAGGCAGAACGTAAATTATATGAAAATCAAATTAAATCGAAACTTAAAGAAACAGCAGATAACGTTTCAAAACAAGCAGGAAACATACCTGGAGAAATGGTAGATATTCTTAAGAAAATTAAGAATAAACCACCTATTTTTAATTGGAGACAATATTTTAGAAGACTAGTTGGTAATTCAATAACTAGTGATATATTGTTAACTAAAATGAAACCATCAAAAAGGTTTCCTGATGCTCGTGGCTTACGGTTTAAGCGTAAACCAACCATCTTAGTTGGAGTAGATACAAGTGGATCTATCAATACAAAAGATTTACAAGATTTCTTTAGTGAAATAGATCATATATGGAAATCTGGAGTATCAGTTACTGTTGCTGAGTGTGATACACAAATCAACAAAATATTCCAATATCAAGGACAAAATGAAATAAAAATTAATGGTCGTGGAGGTAAAACGTGCCTCAATATATAGTAATATATATTAAAAAAGCTTTAAATTGCGGGAAGTTCCTTAGAGCTTTTGCTACTAACACATCATAGTGATATAGATGTGGGCGTTGCTAATTACAACGATATAGTAAAAAGGCAAAAGATTGGATAATCCGCAGCGAAATTTCTTGTGAAATTCAAAGAGTTTTATAAGAAAGACGTTCAGAGACTATAATAAGCTATCCTATTTTTATACAAGATAGGATAAAGGGATAGTCCAACATTATACAATAAATAATGACAGTTTTAAGACCAATAATCGACTACTATAAAGCACATAAAGATTTTTCAGTTTGTATCCTTTTTACCGATGGCTATTGTGAATACGATATGCCAAAATGTAATAATTTAATTTGGGTGATAACTAGCAATGGGAATAAATCTCAGAAGTTTACACCTGGTAAAACAATTTTAATACCGTAATAAATATGGAATTAACTTTAAAAGAAACAACCAATATTATCAAATATATTATTAAAAATAATAACGAATTAGAATCAAGATGTCAATCTGGAATCGCTATAAATATCTGTGGATCAGCAGGTTTGGGTAAATCAGCGATAGTTGAACAAATCGCTAAAGAACTAGATTCTAATTTAATTAAACTTAACTTAGCTCAAATCACAGAACCAGGAGATTAAAATTTGGTAGTTTCAAATAAATTTACTATTTTTATACAAATAACAGATTTAAATGGCTTAAATTTAATCTAAAATATAAAAATATACGTATGAATTTATTTGAAATTTGCAATAAAGAGTTAAAAAGAAAATCGGGGATATATAAAATATCATATAATGATCATGTTTATATTGGTAGTAGTAAAAATTTATATTCTCGATTAATGGAATATAAAAGAGATTTGTTAAAAGGTAGGCATTCAAACCAAATATTAACTAATATTGTTGCAAAATATGGAATTGAAAATCTTGTTGTAGAAATAGTTGAATATTGCTCACCAGAGATTCGGTTTGAAAGAGAAAAATATTATATTGAATTTTATAAAGCTGATATTAATTTAAAAGATCCAATAACTTTTGAATTATCTGAAAGTAGTCGCGCTAAACTTGGTGCATCTGTTAAATTGGGAAGACTGCACGGCAAATATAAAACCAAATATGATTATTCTGCAATAGAAAGATATGATATATGAGGTAATTATGTTACAACCTATACCAATATTGAAGATGCAGAGAAGGCCATATTATTAAACAGAAAAGAAATTACCAGATTAGCTGGAGGATATAAAAAAGGATTAATAAGAAACGGTATAAGACTTCGATACGCCGTTAGTTCTGTTCCTGTTCAACGATTTGATACAAATGTTTCAAGAGTCGGAGAGCATTTTGATTTTTATTATATCGCCTCAGATGGTAGTGAACAATTTGCATTTAATGATGGTAGAAAAGTGTGACAATTCTTGGCAAAATATACTCTTGAAAATCCATTAAAACCATTAACTCTTATACCAAAATTAAAAGATTCTATAAAAAGAATTAATACGAACAAACGTCGTGAATCTGCGAAAACCTTTTAGGAGGCAACGCTTATCCAAGATTTTAAGAAATTAAAATAAGGAACAGAGACTAGTACATACTTTCTGACCAAGTAGTGTTGAAGAAAATGAAGTACCACGAGTGCGGCGCAATGGTTTATATATACTAATATTAAACGACCATTGAAGAAATAGTCCGAACTGTAGATATATACAAAACTACAGAATTAGTGGATAAAGAGCCACTAAGATAACAATTGCTTGTAGGGTTTCCTGTAAAAGAGTTCTATGTGTGCAAAACATATGAAGATTATCACGAAGATGATCAATGTCTGTGGATTCCAGCCGAATCGATAGACGAATTTATAAAAAACGGTTGGACTTTAACTGATCAAGTACGTATGGGTTATGCTGTTCCAGCATGGATTAAAAATATTGATATGGAAAAGCCAACTATCTTATTTTTAGACGATTACTCGCGTGCTACACCAGCCATTCTTCAGGCTTGTATGGAAATAATTTATAAAAAGGAGTACATTAGTTGGAAATTACCTAAAAATAGTAACATAATCCTTTCAACCAATCCAAATAATGGGGATTATTCTGTATCAAGTTTCGATGAAGCTCAAGCTAGTAGATTTATTACATTTAATGTAAAATTTTCTGCAGATGCGTGGGCAGAATGGGCAGAACGTCAAAAAATGGACGATCGTGCCATCAATTTTCTTTTAACTTATCATCACGAATTAATGGATAATTCTGTAAGCAAACAATCAAAAATTAATGCTCGTAATTATACTATGTTTGCAAATACGATTTCTGGTATTGATGACTGGTCTACACCTGAAAATTTAGCATTTATTTTGCAAATTGCGTCTGGATGTTTCTTAGATGATGACGATGTAGTTGGAGGATTATTTACAACATTTATTTCAAATAAATTGGATAAATTGTTGTCTCCAGAAGATCTCGTATTAAAGGATTGGAAATTTGTTAAAAGAACATTGGAAAATCAATTATATGATGGAGAACAGTACAGAGCTGATATCGCATCTGTGATTACTACTCGTTTTGTAAATTATAGCTTAATTTACCTTGGACAATCTGGCTCTAAAACAGATGTTATTACTAATCGAATTATCGATATTATTGATAACGATAAATTGCTATTATCTGAAGATTTAATTTTTAGTTTAGTAAAAACTTTAAATAAAACATATCCAGGTAAATGTAATAAGCTATTATTAAATCCAAAATTAGCACAAAAATTAATTTAATATGATTTTAAGTACTGAAACACATAATATTAAATATCTAGCGTTTTTTAATTATTATCATTGTTATGGTAATAGTATTCAAGAAATAGACACATTGGATAAATGTGTCTATTTAACAGATCTTGGAACTCGTCCTTCATCACTTAACCATAGTACTGTATATAGTAGTTATGTAAAAAATATGCCAGATAATGCATATGGAATTTATTTAGGTAATGAAACTATAATAAATAACGAAATAAATAAAAAACACACTGATGTAAAAAATATTTCAAAACTATATTTTGATGCAAATAGTAAATATCCACGATTTAAATTAGCTGCTGTGCCTAACATTTGCAGATGTATAAAACCTGAAAAAGCGGATTGCGTAGTTATTAATGATATAAATTTTTCTAATTATGTGCCTCGTACATCAGTAAGTATTAAATCACCTAATGACGTCAATAGTATATTAATATTGTATTCCGCAATAATGAATTGCTATTATCTTATTGATTACTGTCCAAATAACATTTATAACGATACGGCTCGTGAGCAGTTTAAATTATTGTTACAACCATTTATTAACTATGATTTATTAACTATTGACAATTGGGGGCAAACATTGATAAAAAGTGGGATATTACCATCAGATTGTGAACAATTTTATTGTGGTCCTATTATATTAACGTTTAATAATGCACAAACTGAGTTTTTGGATAATTTGTTTACAAAGTATAATAAAGTTATATACGATACAGAATTAGACTTATTAATATCCGATAATTTACCACCAATGACAGATGAGTGTTTACAAACATTATCGTGTATGTTATCTTCTTCTGATCAAGCAACGGTTGATATGGGATTAAAAATGCTATCAAGCTACGATTTGCGCTTACACAAATGTTCTGTTAGTACAATACTATTATATAACTGGCAATATTGTAAAAACAGTGATGTATATATTTCTACTGGTTTTAGACAAGTTTTACAGACATTAAATATACATCCAAAAACTATTGATAAATATTGGATCGAATATAATATAAACCAATTATACGAAAAATGTGATAATCCAGATGATTTAGAAAGAACTAAGAAAATAATTATTAATCATCTTGAAAATCAAATTAAAAGAGATTGGGTTGAAAAATACACCTTTCGATATAAAGGTGTTAATTTAACTCTTAATGTAAAAATAGAATAATTTTGAAGAATATTATTGCAATACAGGGGCAAAAAGCTGCTGGGAAAGATGAAACAGCAAAATATCTGAATTATCTATTAAATACTCCATTTTGGATGCATGGTTATTGGCTGGCAAAATTATTAAATTTCCAGCCAATAAACCATAAATGACATGTAACTCGATATGCAGATGCTTTAAAAAGAATGCTTGCAATTATGATAAATGTTTCAGTTAATAAGTTCGAGGATAGAGACTTTAAAGAACGTTATTACTTTGACTTTAATAAGTATCGATTAATCAATATATCTGAAACAGCAATACCTAATATCATTTCGGATAAAGCATTTAATAGAGAGTTAAAAAGGAGTAATTTATCGGTAGCTACAGAATACACTTTGTCTATCAGACAAATTTTACAATTCTTTGGAACAGATATTATGCGTAGATTTTTTGGAAATAAACTCTGAATATATACTACATTAAATTCAAAATATAATAATTTAATTATTGCAGATCAACGATTTGCAATTGAAAACGAAATAGTTACTGATATCAACTATAATACGTTTGTTATCCATATTACAAGAGAAGGATGTACATCAGGATTACATGCATCTGAAAAAGAACTGGAAGAATTACTTAATAACGAACAATACGATATACTATTAGAAAATAATGGTACATTAAAAGATTTGTTTTTTAAGTGTAGAGATTTAGTATATAATTACTTAATGTAATGAAATTATGTTTATATTCGGTTTTACAATAGGTTTTATTTTAGGAATAGTATTCTTTAGTTATGCGGTTTGCATGGTAAGTATAAAATACCCTGAAGAGTTTGATGAAAAAATGAGGAGTTTACGAGATACGACCAACAATAAATAAATTGTAAAATTAATAAGGAGGATGGCAAAACGTCATCCTTCTTATTCTAAAATATTAATAAAACGAAATTATGTTTGTATTAGTTTTTATAATAGGTTTTATTTTAGGAATAATATTTTACAATTATGCAGTTTCTGTAGTAAGTGTACATTATCCTGAAGAATTTGATGCGCAAATAATAAAATTGCGTGCAAAAGGAAAATATAAAGGAAATAATAAATAAAAATATAATTATAATATGCAGTTTTTCACTAAATTAAGAAAGATTATCAACAATATTTATTTGTGTCTTAAATATCCTTTTCTCTATCCTAGAAATCGATTTACAGATTTGCATTATAATAATTGGAAATTAACAAAGTATTGTGATCAATTAAAAGAACAATCAATTTGTTCATTATATCTTATTTCTGATAAGTATTCTAATTCAACTGAATATATTAAAAACTTTAACGATAATAGTGGTAAAATACAATGTCATACAGTGGATCATATGCAACATGGGAACTATCTTATCCGTGTATGTTTCGAAGACAATGTAATTTCAATTATTTGTTGGAATACAAAGCGAAATCGTTTAAAAGTATATCCGATTAATGTTAAAAAAGGAACAGTTAAAGACGTTGCAATTATCCACAAAAAAGAACAAATAATCAATGGTGTTCCTAAAGATAGGTATTATATTTACGCTTTTGGAAAAGATTTGATTGATCAAAATAATGTACTATCCTACGAACATGTTCCAATAATTATTAATAAATGGAAATGTTTCTTGTCCAACTTTTTATCGAAATTACATTTAATCGTATTCCAATTTATCTTTTGTATCCCAACTTATACAGAGTTAGATGCCATGCCAAAAGGTTGGAGAAAGGCATTTGGTATCAAAATGTGTAATGACATTAAAAAGCAATTGAAAAAGGATAAAATACTATATCGATGGCGTATTATGGATATAAAAGAAAAGTATGGAACACTTCGATTATACTGTAATTATGGAAGTACAGAATTATACGATTTAATTGATCAATATGAACGAGACTCCATTTTATATTGTATTAAATGTGGTAAAAAGGCTGAATATATTAGTAAAGGTTGGATAAGTCCATATTGCTCAAATTGTAAAATAGGAGATAATTTCATCACAATATCCGAATATTTAAAGGATGATAATAGTTAAATAATACTAAATTGAAAATCAATCAACAAATTACAAACAAACAAATTCGATTAAAAGAAACTGGAGAACTAATTTCTCGATATGAGGCTTTAAATAGAGCTAAAAATTCACAAGTTGATTTAATCGAATTAGCAACATATGGAGAACCTGAAGTATCAGTTTGCATATTACAATCTTACGATAAATATTGTTATCAACAAAAGAAAAGAGAAAAGCAATTAAAAGCAAACCAAGTAAAAGTTGTCAATAAGGAGATTCGTTTCGGGCCTCAGACCGATGAGCACGACTACAACTTCAAGCTCAAACATATTAAGAATTTTATTAAACAAAAAGCAAGAGTAAAAGCTTGTGTTGTATTTCAAGGACGAGAAATCGCCTTTAAAGAACAGGGTGAAGTCTTGTTACTAAGATTAGCGTCTGATTTAGAAGATATAGCTAAAATCGAATCAATGCCCAAATTAGAGGGTAAAAAAATGTGTTTAACATTAATTCCTAAATAGTTTTCACTTATAAAAAATAATCCCTTTACTGCTTAATTGCGGTAAAGGGATTATTTTTTTACTCTAATTTGTTTCCAATATATCTTAAATCATTAAGCATACCAAATGTTCCTGTCAGTCCTTCAAACAAATTTTTATCTCCAGTAATGACAGCTGAGGTGTTATTAAATATGTTCTTTATAACACCAACTGCTGGTGGATTTAAATCACCAAACATTGATTGCATTACTTCATGAATAGGACCATCTGAGAACGATGTATACATCGCTGTTTCTATCATATGTTCGGCTGGACCCATTTCCTCAGTGTTTGACATGATAGCACGCATTATAGCCATAAGTATGGACATCCAAACCATATCGTGTAAGAACAAATAGAAATTAGCACGTTTTGTATCGTTTTTCCAAAGTTCCTTTAGGCCTTTATAATCCAATTTATAAATGGCTTTTCCAAAGCTCGCCATTGAGTATAACATTCCTTCCATAAAACGACCTTTCCATTCTATATATGGTTCTCATTTATCGCCTTCTTTTAAATTGGTTTCCAAATCAATTCGAACCGATGGTATTCCTTTTTCATCAAATTCATATATCCTAACTAATCTTACTCCATTTTCATCAAACTTTTCAGCATATTGACCCTGGTTATATGTTCCTGGTTTCAATACCCATTGCTCTATTTTAGCGGATAAGAACGTTCTAAATTGCAACATCAACGATCCTAAAAACATATGTTTCATAAGCATCTGTGTACTTCTGTCATAGTGGCCAAAGCACATTTCAGCAAATGATTTAATACTTGTACTTTCTTGTACAGTATATGCTCTTGGTAAAGCATCTCCATCTTGGAGATGCCAACCTTCTCTATTAAATTGTTCGAGCATTGCTGTATATAATGCCTTTTGCTTTTTATATTTTTCAGACGTTGTATCAGCATATTGATCATTTAATAAGCTAAATCTAGCATCCTTTTTAAAGTCATATACTAATTCATCATCAACAATGCTATGAGCTTCCCAGCAACCTTCATGGATCATTTTGGCAATCATTAAACCTAAACGATGATACGAGTCAGGAACACGGTTAAAAAGATATAATGTATCAGAGTCCCAGTTCTTAATTCCAGAACGAGATTGACTTAATATTTTTTTAACTTCATGTGGATCAGCATTGGCCATTCCGTATTCAATATTTAATGCATCAATTAAAGTCAAAGTATTTAAGTTCATAGTAGACTTTTTAAATATGATTCCTCATGCTTTAGCTACATCTGCTTTTGTAAACTGATCCTTACCGTATGCATTTGCCATAGTTCTACTAAGATGTATCCAAATACCTTGCATCATTTCTCGGATACCAGAACGAACGTTAAATCCTAAAGCTGTCGCAGTTGTTATGGATTTAACAGTAGAAAGAAATTTGTACATTACGCCTAACTGCTTATCCATAATTGGTTTACCGTATGCGTTAATGTCTATGAATTTATCAATATACTCAATAGCATTTTCAGTAGCAACTCCATATATTTGCTGATTATATTGTAAAGCAATTTTAATTCCCTGTAATCTAGGTAAATATTCATTCATAACATCTTCAACAACATAACTATGGATGACATCCAATAATAGATTTTCAAGTTGCGTTTCAAATCCATTTATTCCATAACTTTCAATTAGGTTAGCTCTATTCAAACCATTAAGCCTGAACTTATTGTATATTTTTTGTTGTGCACGAGCGACCTCAAAGCTTTTTTCTTGTTGGGGAAGTATTCGTAAGAAATTAAGACTTTCATCCCATTGTGCTTTAATGGCCTGAGAAAAGCCTTTATTATGGATTTGAGTACGGGTTTCTCCAATAGCTAATGGTACTTCGTAATATTCTCCTGTAACCATAGCGTTCATGATTTTATCTTGATTGCCATTAAATTTAAAATCATTAATTATTCCAAGAAACATATTTATAAAATCTTTTTCTTCTTTAGCTAAATCACTACTATTTGGATTTTTTAAGCAAAAAGATTTATCAATATTACCATTTGAGTCTCGTACAAACAAATTATCAAAGAACTTAACTTCTCCGCCCGTTAATGCACTTCTGTGTTTATATTCATAATATGCTTTAATAATTGACGCTACTTTTGGACGATATGCTAATTCTTTACGTCGCATATGAGTTTCTGCAACCGAAAAGATTTTACCCAATGTTTGTATATTAAGAGAACTTGAGTTACCAGCACTGTTTATATAAGCTCCTCCGTAGATGCCATCACTTGGAGACATACTAAACCATTTTGCAGGATCTTTTTCTATATAAATTTCATATCCATTAAGTTTATTTAATGCTTTTCCAAGTAACATATAGGACAGTTGCAACGGATCATCAAAATCCCATTTTTCCGTTCGTAATGCATCACGTAATCCATTTGCTGAGTTCAAACTACGCAATTCCTTCATTTTATTCATTATATACGGAACACCTTGTACAATATCATCAGGGCTAAATGTAAAAGTTCAATCACCAATATTACGTAATAAATCCTCCCCACATACATCTCTAATCGTATTAACTGTTGATTCGAGCGTTGATGCAAAATTAGTTTCCTTTAACTTTAAAGATATATTATGTATTCTACAAAGTTCTGCAAAATTATCAAATAATGTTTCATTAGAGGTATCTGTAGCAGTTTGTGACCATATATTAGCAGAAACAATTTTATTTACTTTATATGATTTTAAAACATCTGGCATTCCGTTAAGGAGTGTCATTACTTTGATTAAGTCGATATTTCCATTAGTTGCTTTTAAAATACGATGTTCATCAACATCACGATTTAATTTTGTAGCACCAAGTAAAGTATCGCCTTTACCTAAATTCACTAAAGTATGTGTAGCATTATGGTGCAAAGAAATAATTTCTAGTAAACCGTTTTTTGTAAACACAAAAATACCAGCTGAAATATAATCAGGATTATTTTGAAACTTTCATCCACCTTCAATATATTTTTTAAATAATTGTTTACAATGGTCAGCCTTAAATCGATTATCCGTTGCCAAATCATCGATTGTTGCGTATCCTTCAAGCGCCATTTGTATAGTGTCCGCTAGGCTATTTAATTCACTACCGCGATTAGAGTTTTCGCTTTGTACTAATTCTGTAACGGCCTGTCTTAGTTCTTCTTCATCCTGACAATATACTTTTTTATTTTTCTTATATTTATTCCAAATCCAATATTTACCATATTTTCTATCTGGATCATCATCTGAAATAAGATGTTTCGTTTTACCATCATTTAAGTACAGGTCAACAGAAACATTATTTCGTTGTACTTCTGTTTCTACCTCGTAATTAGGAACAAATTTTGACATAGGTTCTTGGATAGTACTCATTAAATCGACTCCATCCATTAATGTTTTAACTGGTAATATACTAGTAACATTATGCCAAACATTAGTATTATAAGGTCTATTTTTAATAGCGTCCTTTTGAATATATGCGTTTTCAAGTTTTTCAATTAGGCCATCTTCTGTATATTCGGGATCAATTTTAATTGGGATGATTTCAGTATTACCTACTGTAATACCATATTGATTAAGAATAGCTTTATAAATAGCTAACTGATATCCAGCCGTTAATTTTTTAGTAGAATGTCAAGTTAAAGGATTAATATTTTGAGTTTGTTCCCAAACTCCAACTGGTTTTTTAGAAACTTTAAAATCATAAATATTAGCGTATCCTTTTTCATCGATTACAAGTAGGTCAATTCTACCATTTATTGATGTAATTCCAGCTTTTGCATAAGTTTCCTCAATTTTATCAGAAACAATCGGTAACTCAGTAAAGAACTTAGCATGTTTTCCATGTCTTTCCTTTAACTCATCAATCCATGCTGTAAATTCATCAGTAAGTGATTCAACTTGTTCTTCGCTTAAATTTTCAGGAGTAAATGGTTTACTATCATCTATTAAAGACTCAAATAATGAGTGTATTTCCTTACCATAATCAGTTAGTTGCTTTCATGATTTTTGCATATTCTCAAGATTTTTATCAACCTCGGATTTAGATAATCCAGATGCAACTAATTCTGCTCGTTTTTTATCTAAAAATTGTTTCTTATTAAAAGGCGTTACTAATGGATCAGAAAAGTTTTCTGGATTTCCAAAACTTGTAATAAATTTTGTAGCTCCAATAGAATCTGGTATTTTTAATACTGTCTCTGAATCTCCATCTTCATTAATTATGGTTGTTTCAACTTCTACGTTTTTGATCTTATTAGATATGGATTCTAATGTGTTTAGTGTGTTTTGTATTGGGTCGATCTGTAGAGTTGGATCTATCTTACTCGTAGTAAGTTCTTTATAGCGGTTAGCTAGAAAGCTATCCAACTCTTGTTCAGAGTTGAACCGCTTTCTAACACCGTCTATTGTAATTTCATAAGTACACTTCATTATTCACAATTCTCTTTAATAATGTCATCTTCCATCAGTTTATTTTTAACTGTAGCTAATTTTTGTTGTTCTTTATAATTACTAATAAATGTATCACTAAGTACGGGAAGTATATCAGATTTTAGTAAGTCTTTGTAATCTTGTGAAACCAAATCTAATGCTTCAAGCACTAAGTCATAATCTGGTCCTCCACCAAATTTTTGAGAATTACTAATTAAATGTGCTAATACTTCTTCATCAAAATCAGAACCTCTTTTGTTTGCATATTCTTGTAAACTACGTAATTGTTTTCAAGTTTGAGTGTTTCTAACCTTAGCTAATAAATTATAGTATTTATCAGAATTATTTAACTTTGCATCAGCTAAATATAAATGTCCAAATTCATGTATTACTGTATCATCAGTAGCTCGATCAGCATTGATATAAATTTCACCATTACGAACAAATCCTTTAGCGTTTCTAATAGATAGTTCTTCATTAATTAAATCACTATCATATACAAGATGTAATCCTTTCATATTAGCCGCTTTTACTAAAGCTATTAATTTAGATTCAACTGATGGTTCTGTTTTATAATAACTAGAAACGTAACTTGGTGATTTTGCAACATGCTGTTGAACATTAGTTTTAAACGTTTTTTTATATACGTCTTTAATTGCACGTTCGCCATTTTCATTGATTTTTCTAGTTCCAATACCAGCAAAATTTTCAATTAAAGTTGGCACGTCTGTTTTTACTCATTTGCCGTCTTGATATTTAAATCAAGTATTCTTTGATTGATCAAATACAAATACTGGTTTTCCTGCATCAATTGCCATTTGTACTGCTCATGCGGTACCACCAGAAACAAGTCCATTATCAATAGTACTTATTGCATAAATTGCATTAGAGTATTTAACTTGTGGTCAGTTTTTAGCTAAAAATTCTATATACTTTTCTGGTTTACGATGTAATGTTTCATTAGCCTTTCGAATTTTTTCGATACCTTCTTCTAAATCATTTTGACTAATTTCGATATTTCCATTTTGTGTTTTCTGGTTTTGTGCATAATAGTTATTCGTAACAACACCAAATTGTTTTCCGTATTCGCTCCAATATGTGTCAGAACCTTCTGCACCTCCACTATGTGATGTAAACTTCTGATTATTACTAGAAAAATCAAGAGAAAGACGTAATTGTTGATTTTGCACCAATTTAGTTAAAGGTTTAGTTACTTCTATTACAACATATTTGGTACCGCCTTTAAATCGGAGTCTATCTCCAACTTTTAACTGTTGCCAATCATCAAGATTTCCTTCTGATTCATACCTTGTAGTTGCAGTTTTTTCTCCAAGTATAATGGCATCTACAGTATTTTGCGCTAAAACATCCGATCTTTGCAGTCCTTTGTAATTAAAAGCCATATTAGATATTAGCGGTGCTGGAGATTCTTGATCATCTGCAAGTTTGAACTCGATTTGCCAAGCTTCATTTAATTTTGGTTTTACATGTTTATTAAAATAGTCAACACTCCAACCTTCCTTTTTAGACCATTGTTCTGCAAAGGTGTCATCCTCTAAATTTGTTCCATTTTCATTAGCTGCTTCTTCTAAATCACTTTCTGTAGGTTGTTCTTTAAATCCTATATCATTATCTTCTATAACTGGTGTAGATTCTTTCCAATCATTCGAAAGATCTGGACTTTCAAAAGTTTCCAATAACCTACGTACATCTTGTTTATCAATCCAAGAATTAAAGTCATAAACTAGTAATTTATTACCATCCTCAGCAGCAATAAGATCTTCAAAAATTCTTGTTAAAGAATTAGGACCAAATTTATCACGATTAACAATTAGATTATATAGATAGAACATATCAACCAAATTCATATCTATATCATTAATCTTAATTGTTTTTAAATTATTGAAAGCATATAAAGCATCCTCATATAAAGAACGAGTTTTTTGAGTATTATCTATTTGTACCATGTTAAACGGTAACTTATAGAAAGGAATACCTTGTTTTAATCCAAATGTTAATAAAGAAATAAATTTATTATCTGGTAGTTTTTCTTTTAACAGTGGAATAGCATAATTTTCAACATATTGTCGAAATTGATCAATGTTTGCATTATTGTCTAATCGCAATATTTCAGGTGCAGGATTATTGTTTACACCAGCAGGAATCGTTATAGAAAAGTTTTTAGCAATAATCCACGAATTGATTAAATGTTGATCAACAGCATCCTTAATTTGAAAAACCTCGTCTTTACTTAAAACTTTTGAAATGTTAGTGCTCTGCTTGCCGCTTTTAGACCTATGAACAGATTCGTTTAAAACAATATCTTCAAATCTATTTCTAATGGATAAACTATTTAAGATTTGTTTGTTAAGTGCAAGTACATTAAACATTTCTCTAAAATGAGGTACTTCCGCAATCACTTCTAATATGTTGAAATTAACCTTAAATTGCTCATATTTATCTATTTGTTCTTGCTTATATATAGGATCTAATATGAATTTTATAAGGTCAAATTTTTCCCAATTCGCGTCTCTTTTTGCTTTTAACTTTTTATACTGTCTACTTAAATAATATATTTCTTCGTCATTTTCAATTGCAATAGCATTAACTAATTTACTTAAAGTCTCATCAACAGGATCCTGTAAAGCTTTATTATATTGACGTTCAACAAACTTTTCTATTGACTTTATATAACGATAAGTATCAGCGGTATTAGTAGGTAATCCTTGATTAATTTTCAAAATCTTTCCAAGGATTCTTACTTCTTCAGCAGTAATTGCTTTTTCAAGTAATTGTTCGTAAACTTTTATCTTATGTTGATCTGGATCCGTTTTTTCTTTTTCTTCATTAATGCTTTCCTTTATATATTTAATTTTATCTGTGTTTTGTTCTTTATTGAAAATACTGGAATCGTAATCGTTTATCAATTCTGTAATAGAATCGTCCAACATTAATTTACCGACATTTTCCAAATTTTCTCCAAGCATGAAACTAACTGTGTAAATATCAACCCAATTAGTATCTGCGTTAATCTTTTTAAGGATTAATTCCTTAGCGTTATCTGTTGAGGCATTAAGCCAAGTGATTGATTATCAATTAGTTAGATAATCTCTATAACTTTCATTATAGTTTAGACCATATCTTACTACTATGTAGTCCTCCCATTTCGGCTATTGCCTACTCTACTTGATTCCAAAATACTTTGGTCGTTCGATGGTCGTTGCTCCTTCTTCTGTTCTAGAAGCTTGGATCAGGATTGTCTAATATTTAACCTTGTTACTATACCTAAATGATTAATTTAGCCGTATTAATATTCCTATTAATATTTAGTAGTTAAATCTCTAAAGATGTTCCCTGAATTAAAGAGGTTAAGAGCCACTCATTCTAGCTCTCCAAGTAACATCGACTGATCTTCCAATGCGTCTTCAAACGACATTACTTGTGCTAATATTTCTGCTATATCAGCTGGAATATTTGGATCAATTCGTCATGTTCCAGTTTCATCTTGAACTAATAAAGAATTAAACAAATCAACATTTACATTTGCAAGTGTTATTAATTTACCATGGTGTTTAATGGTATATTTTTTTAACATTTCTCTTGCTTCATCATATTGTTGATTTCTAATCAAATTATAAATTTGATTAAATTTCGAGTTATATACATTGGATAATGCAAAAAAGCTTTTAATAGCTGTTGCTACATTACCAATTACTGCTTTACCAACCATATTTTGAATCTGCATCAAGTATTTACTTGCTGGGTCATACGGACTCATTTCTTTTGCAGCTTCACCCATTTGTGATTTTTTAGAAAGCTCTTTAATTCTATTAGTTGTAACAGGTACTGTTAGATTTATTTGATTTTTTGGATTTAATATCACGTTAAATATATTATCTACAACTCTGTTACGTAAAGCATCTTCTCTTAAATATGGAGCAGCATTTTCATCATTATTAATAGAACCATTTGGAGAAATGGAATAACCTAATACATATTGTTTGTCTATCATTTTGTTAACTATATGTTTCCATATAGATCAGACTATATCTTCGCATGAGCGTTCTCTATTTCCATCGTTTTTGATGTACCTTCAGCAACAGTTTCAGCTGCTTCTTTTAATAATTTCATATAATTATCACATTCAATTTTATCAGGAATTACCTTATACATCATTTGGGGACACATATAAGGCTTTATAATTTCTATTAATTTTCTACCTTCTCTTGCACAGAAATTAATGATATAAGATTGGTGTTTTTTATCAAAAACTTTAGTTGGATAAAGGTCTCATTCTTCATTAAAATATTCAATAATATTATTTGCTTGTTCAAATGAACAATATGTGGAAATTGTAATATAAAATCCAGAATATACTCGTATTCCATTTTTATTCATTCTAGATCTACGTAATAATGATCCATCGTCCATAATTCATATTGCTAATCCTTGGGCGCCAATTCGTTTAAGTAATTTTTTATTATACTTAGTCTTTCCGTATTCGTATTCTATTCTTCTTAATACTTTACAAAAATCAAGTACAGTTGTTTGGAATCCATATTTAATTACTTCCTTACCTTTAGAATAGCCATTTATTTGTTGCCATGTTCTAAATGTACCTACTTTTACGCCATTATTTTTTAAAAGTTTTCATTTTCATAAACAATATTCTTTTTGCTTTTCACAATGATTTATATCTAAATATCCGTTTTTTGCAATATGTCCATCCCCTATAGACATTGCAATTATTAAATTTCTTCCTGTTTTGTTTAAACGTGTTTTTAAATGCTTCATACTATTAAAGTCGAATTATTAAATTATTAATATTAGTCGTTGAACCTTCCGTTTTATTACGGCTTGGCTGCTGATTGCCCTCGTCTTTACGTTAGGGTTTTCCAGCAATTAAGAGAATTTTACCTGAACATATAACGTTTATCCAGGTCACTACCTTCTAAGTAAAAAATGTTAACTGGTGCAAAGATTTCATTTGTTTCACTATCTGTAAGTGTAATTACTTCCATTGGTGCGAATGATTGCATAGACTGACAAGGAATACGTGTACCTACAAAGTTTAAACTTTTTATAAATGAATTGTATTTTCTTTTTGCAAGTTTATTAATATACTTATCAAATGAATAATCTTGATTTTCTGCTAATGCATTAACTATTTGTTGATCGTTATCAAATTCTGCAATATTCCTAACTGTTCATTTACCTTTTTTGTTTCTTGTAGTTAATTGGATTGATACATCTTCTCCAAATTCCTCTTTAACTAATTCCTTGCAGTTGTCTACTCGATAATTACGTTGAACTAAAGGAAAAACTTTAGAATTTTTTAATTCTTGTAATCTATCGACACTATCGACAATAACAACATCCCTCTGCTTACCATCTTCATCTAAATAAGTAATAAATTGTTTACCGTCAGCAGAACAAATTTCTTTTCCATCAAAATATATATCACCTTCAATTGTTTTATAATCAGAATTAGGTGAAGAATTTTGATAAAGTTTAGAAACTTGTGGAGTTCTAAGTTTAACATATAATACATTTCCTGTACCGTCAAACAATGTCCAATCGTATGTAAATACATTAGGATTATCGTCTACAAAATAACCAAGCATTCTATTTTTAAAGAATTGTGGTCCTTGTTGTTTTATTGTAGCGATAGAATCTCCAGGTAATAATCCTAATTGTTTTGCATATAATTTACCCATAATGATTTGAGCAGGAACTACTTTATAACTTTGAGGTATTAATATCTCATTTCCTCATTGGATCATTTTACCATCAGCAATTGAATTTAACAATTCTTGTTGCTTTTTATAAAGTAATTTTTTAACATTTGGTAATACTTTTGATATATTAATATCCTGTCCGTTTGTTATAAATGGTTGCAATACATTTAATATATTATTCCATCTATCATTAAATACGTCGTTAATAATATCAGGATTACTTGTAACACTTTTAAGTTCCTCAACAACATTAGCATGTATTTCATCTTTCAAACTATTTAAATCATTTGCTGCTAATTTTGCTTCAATAAAGTAATGTAAAACTTTAGTATGAGGACTTTCAAACATACTATATGTTCTACCATTAGCTACAAATGTAGTATCAGAACCTTTTAGATTTTTTGGTTTCAATGCTCAACGCATCATAGTTCTAGGTTCATGATGCTTATAATAATCGTACTTTTCGTAACTATCAATTTTTACAATTTCGTAAGGTAAAATAGTAGATTCTCCAAGTCTATTATAAGTTCCATCACCATTTGGTTCATTAAAGATAACAATTGTATCTTCAAAATCAATAGGATAATCTGGTAAAATGTTATTTATAAATGGGTTAAGTACCAAATTTCCATTAATATCCTTTACATACACTTTATTGGTAGCATCGTCTAAAGTTAATCCTTCAAATTCTGTACCTTTTGTTATTTTTTGAATTTGGTCGATAAGTTCCTCATAACGATAATTATTACTACCAATAGTATAATATTGTACTACATTATATGATGGATTAAGTACTGCTGCAACACCATCATAATGTCTTCTAATGGCATCTCTAATTAAAGATGATGTTACCGTAGAATTAAAAATACCGTTTATTGAAGCAGAACTAAATGGAATTTTGTAATCAATTTTATTATCATCAAAACTTTTCTGAGCTAATTTAATAAAAGATTGTGCTAAACCTAACGTATCTTTAGTTCCAGACGCAAATGCTTTTACAACAGCTTTACCAAATATTTTATAAAGTTCTTCTTTATCTCCTTTATAAATAACATCTTGTATTTTAGCTATTGCATCATGACAGAACTTACCAATTTCTTCATAAGTTCTCATTGCAATATCATGAGTAAAGCCATTTTGTTCAAGACTACTAATCATCTGAGTCATTTCAGTAACTTCTGCTTCATCCAATTCATGGTCAGCATTCATCTGAACTCCACCAAACTTAGTAGACATTGTTGTAGTTCTTAATGGTTCATCATTAAACCAAGATGAAGATGGATTAAGATTAGATGTACCAACTTTCATTGCTGATTTATTGACTAACCATCCAATCATGTTATCCTTTAAATTATTATCACAAATAATTTTATTTACATAATCCAGATTTTTTTCAGAATATTGCAAGTTATTGGTCAATGAATTAAGTTCCATTGCCCAAGCTCCACCAAATATTTGATCTAAATTATAAATACTGTCGGCATCTAATTTATCAATAGAAAAATTATTAGTTGATTCTCCAAATTTATCAACCTGCTCTAATTTTCTAGTTGCTTTTCCATTCTCAATTATGATTTGATTAATTTTATAATAAATACCAGTATTTTTATCTCTAAAATAAAGATTATCAAAATTTTGAGTATAAGAAAAAGTATTAGAAAACTTAAAATCATGCATTTTCTTGAACATGTTTTCAAGACTAACATCTTGTGCATTTCTACGGAGTGCATTTGTTATTTCATACTCTGCCCATTTAAGCAACTTTGGAAGTCCATAACGTGCATCAATATCATGATAAATAGTTTTTTTATTAGCCCCAACTGCAGCATCAATTAAGGATACATTTTGTCATCTTGATAAAAACGGACTAGTGTATCCAGAACCATCCATAGAATCAATATTATCAGACATGCCAGAAATATTTTGAACATTAGCTTTAATATCATCTATGACTGCCATTTTTACTCTTTCTGGAACGCCATATTTTAGTCCTTGTGCATATGAGTGATAAGTTGCCCCATAAATAACCATACGTTTTACTTGTGCAATCCATCTTGCAGCTAATGAATGTTGCAAATAGTTTTTTGCATTTGGACTTTCATTATTTTTATTTGGATGAGCATATACGTTACCAACCATCATTTTGTTATACTCATTGGTTAAAAATGAATCGGTTACAAAATATGCATAAAGTAATGGATTAATTTTACCATCTACTTCTTTTAGTAATGTATTACCATTAACAAATTGTGGTAACTGTGTTTTAAAAGATTCAACTATATTTTTATCTTTAGAAAGAGTTTTCCAAGTTTTTTGTGTTTCTTTTAGAAATTGATTGGATTGATCAGAAACAAATTGATCAAACTTTTTTCGATCCGTAAATATATTTGCAAAATTTTCTACTGTTTCATTAATAGTTCAATTTTTTCCAATTTTTGATGCATGGATTTCATCAACAAATTCAATATTAGCATCTGAGAATTGTTGCCGTATTTTATCAATTTTATTTTTTGATAAATATGATTTTAACTCAGATAGATTATTAAATCGTTGTCCTGTTGCAATTTCATAATCCTCAAAAATAATATTTAACGTTGATTCTATTTGCGCTTTATTGGTATCAAATCAGACATTTAGAATTGGATCTAAATCGGATTTATTAGCAGATTTAAAATAATTATCGAGTATGTTTTTAAAATTAAAAGATCCAAATTTTCCAAAATCCCATGTATTATTTAAATCAAATTGCATTATATAATGCTTGTTTTTATCTGAATAAACGTGAGACTGTAATCCTATAATACCAGATCGACTATTTCCAGTATCAGATTGTGATTGTTTTGTCATTAAATTTTGATAGAAATCGTAGCCAATTGCCAAATGCATCACGTCAGATTCATTTAGTTTAGCTGCTGTTCTAACATTATCGTTTATAGAAACTTCAGAACGTATTTTTGGGCTTTTAATATTATGAATATTTCTAAAAACTGCATTATCGTAATATGGTGAACCATAATCCAAATCATTTTCTAACTGCTTAGTTATTTCGTTAAATACATTACGATGTAAATAAGCTAAGCAAGTCATTTGATAAAGCGGTAAATTATTACCTTCTGCGTTTTTAATAACATTAATTGTATCAGATCCATTAATGACGCTCAAAACTTTTGCTAAATCTCGACTTTGTCCGTAATTTAGTTTACCGTTTTCTCCTGAATTTGCATTAAATAATATAGTACCTAATATAGGTGCGTATAATTGAAGGCTTGTCAGTTTTTTATTTGGATTTACCTGTTGCGATACATTATCGACATCATCAGCAACAATAAGTTGTGCAATATCTCCAACTATTTTTTCAAAATTCTTAATAAATCCATCGACAAATATAGGTCCAGTTAAAGCACGAATTATAACAGCATCACCAATTTTAATTCTATCTCCTTGTATAACAATGTCATACTTTTTTAATAGTTTATCAAATTGAGTTTTGTTGTTCCTTCAATATACTGATGCTGCTTCAATTACTTCATCGAGAAATTTACTTTGCATCAATACGGTTCTCTCAGTTAAATTTCTCATTTCTAATTTGCCACCTATATCAACATAACCGACATAACTAGATGGAACCGTTTTTTCCATTAAATGAGTAAACATATTTTTGATATCTTGACTCATTTTAGGACCGTAAATAAATCGTCGTATACCAGCTAATTTGGATCGTAGATATGTAATATGCTCAGGCATTATACTTTGATTTGTAGATAAAGCTTGTTCGTATAAATCAATTAACTTACCTACATCCATTAAGGTACCTTTTTTTAATTCTTCCTGAATTTCAAAATTTGTACTATCTTCAGCTCACATTTTTAATTTTCCCATGACTGAATTAAATCCAGATAATGAGATAGATGTACCATTAATTATTTCTCCTCTACTATTTACTTCTGGTATATACTTTAAAAGAATTTGAGCTAAATCACTTACCATATCGCCAATATCCGAAAACTCATTATTACTAAATCCCGTATAATGCGACACATTTGGTCCAGCATAAACATATCGTTGTTTTGAATACGGTGAGGATTTACGATACTCAGGATTGATTTTTATAAAAGGAGTAAATTCCGCTAAAAGATTATCAAATGTTTTTAAAGTAACAAAAGCATTATATGCTTTATAATAATTAGCATCTCGTTCAACAATATGATTAATAACACTTTCAAATTTACTTAAGACGTTATTAAATATATCATTAACTTCATTAATTGATATAGAATCCAAATCTCCAACGTTTTCTCCAATATAATCGGCTATGGTATTTAATAATGATTTTTTATATTCAAAAATACCTTTATTAAGTACAGATATGTCTCCAATCATTTGATTTGGATCAATAAAAGTTTCAGTTTCCAAGTTAAATACAGATAACGATATCATTGTCTTAGTGAAATCGGTTTTCATTTTGTTATATTCCGTTGCATCAGCAATATAGTATTGCTGTGACACATCACTATTTGTATTAACTTTTAAACCAGTTCGACTACTAACTTGTTCTATCTCATGTTGAGGAGTTGGAGTGGCGTTTCTATCAACGCCACTCATAAACATCCTATATATTGAGTCTGGATCCAAGAAAGTGTTTTCAACAAATTTTTTAAAATTTTCTTTTGTTTCGCTTACATCTTTTGCAAATACTCCCATTAGTAATGGGAAATACTTACTTGAATTTCCGCATTTAGCACTCATTGTTCATTAATTTTGACATTAAATATTTATCTACTTGCTGTGTAGTAGATTCATATGCAGGATTTACTGAAATAACATTTCAATAATTTTCTGCAGTTTTTAAATCTATCTCTTTATTATTAAGCAATTCTGTAATATATTTAGTTACGTTTGTATCGTTTTTAATTAAATCCTTATTTGCTTTTACAAATTCAAATAATTCAGTGTATTCATTCATTATTGGAAATTCACGAATGGTTCAATCACCATTTTTTTGTTCAGCAACAAAATTATTTATTTTGTCTTGCAAAGATACAGAAAAAGGAACAAACTTTGAAGTTTTTGAGCTTGAAATACTAACAGATTCTAAAGGAATTTTTAAATAATTCGAGATCATATATCTCATATCACTTATTTTAACTTTTGTAATATTGTTTCCATCAAATGATAAAATTTCAAATTCTGGAGTGGTTATAGTAGATTTAATGTCTTCATTGATATTGTCTATTGTACTTTCTATATTTGATTGATCAGATACAATTTTATCGATACCTAATGTTTTAAGTTGTTCATTTAGTCTATCAATAAGTTCTGTATTCGGAGCTGGTTCAGAATTACCAATTTTACGACCGTCTATTTTAAAGTCATTACCTATTAATGTTTTACAATTTGTTACATAATCGTGCTCTAAATTAGTACTTCTATAAAATCCATTAATATTTCCTTCCCAAATATCTTTGGCATAAATACCCTGTTTAAACATTTTAGATTCGTTACACAAACGATCAATTTCATTTAATTGTGATTGATCAAAATTTTCAGAATCTTTTCTATTTTTGAAAACCTGATTTATGGTTCATTCACCTTTAATATTAACAACAAACTTTCCATCGGGTTTTATATAACCCAACGTTATATCAATGTCCTGATCTTTATATTTGTTTAATATAGTATCAACTTCTTCTGCGTCGGAAACAAAATCGTTACCAATTTTTACCCTTACAGTATCATTACCTTTAAGATATTGCTTTATTCTATGCGTAACAATATTTGGAGCAACTTTATAAGCTAGACCAACGATTTGTCCAGCACGTTGGCCATTAATAATGCTATTTGCATGTTTATTATTACTGTGAATTTTTGAATAGTTTAATATTGTATTAAAGTCTATAAGCCAATTCATTCCAATAATTGCCATAGCATCATTATGTTGCGTTGTTCATGTAACCTTATTGTTAACTATAGTTGGCTTTAAAAAATCTTTAAAATTGCTATCGTCCATAAATGGATCTCCAGAAACTACTAAAAATGTTCGACCGTTGTTACTTTTGCTTTTATTGTCCGCGTTAACCCATTTCTTTTGCGAATCATCAAAAGTAGACAATTCCTCGTCCGTTACGGCAAATACAACAGGTTGTCTGAATGCACGAAACATCTTTTCTGTATTTATTTCGGAATTAATAAAGTCAGATAACCTAATTTGATATGTATTTGGAACATCATCGATATATTGTAACTTAGATGCAGTTTCGATATCACCGTTATATGGACCAATTTGTGGATCAGTTATTAATAAAGGAATATCAGTTTGTCCAAGTCTTGCTACTAATAGGCCTTTTCCATTATATGGTACAATAAAGAATTGATGTTGTAAATCAAGTAAATCTTTAACTTTAGAACCAAGTCCTCTTACTTTAAGATCTCTAACAAATGCAAGTAATCTCTTTTTTGCATCTTTTGAACGCATTGCTAATTCTGGCGTACTAGTTTTATAATATCCATAACAGAAATATGATCTAAGTAAGTAAGTTAATGTTTTGATATCACCAGGATTAGTAAGCTTTAAGTTCTTTGATAAACTATTTTCAGACGTTTTGTAATACTTAAGTAAATCTTTCTGTATAAAATCAATATAATCTGTACCCTTACCAACAACATCATTTGGAAGAATTGGAGGTAATGCAACAGTGGATTTTGTAGAACTACTATTTACATTTGTTACCGTTTTTGGTTCACTTGGTTGAGGTATAATTGGTGCTGTATTTTCCTCCGTTGGACTTTTCACGGTAGGTATATCAGTATCAGGTTCTTCTGTTGCTTTTTCTTCCACCAAATTATCAGAATCATAGTCATCATGTTTATCTTCCTCTTCCTCTTCCTCTTGAGTACCTTCCTCCTCATTTTGAATCGTCATATCTATTTCTTTTGGTTCCCAATTGATTGTTTCATTAGAAATATTTGCTAACAAATTTAATCTCCAACTTTTAAATTCATCAATTTGCGATTGTGGCATTTCAATACTACCAGAAGATGTTGGATCTAATTTAGATGTAATGCTATCATTTATACCATTATTGACAATAATAGTACCTTTACGAGATCGTTGTGATAATGTATAAATATCTTTTAATTTATAATAATCCCCTCGACTACGAATTGTATCACTATCATCTATACGAAAATTCTTATCAATAATTACATAATCAAATTCATCGCCTTGTACACTATTTAACGGTACGATCTTAACGCCATTTACTGTGTTATATTTTTCAGGATGATCAGTAATAATAGCAACATCATCAGATAAACGTTTTAGTTTGTCAATATGATTTAAAACGTCATTTTCTGGAACTATTTTTTCTCCGCCAAATGTATCAGTATCCTCAAAATATTTAAGTTCTATTTTATTAGTCATTAAATATTGTTTTGTGAAATCGTTCAATACACTTGGACTTATTGTCGGATTATTATAATATTCTTCATAAACAGCATCTAAAGCGGTAGCCAAACGTGTATAATTATCATATTTTGCTATATTATTTGGTCGTAAAGGTGCAATTAAATCAGGAGTTTTAATTACAAATGTGTCTTCAATTCCACAATCTATACGTTTATGGTCATACATAACGTATGATGCGTTTTGTTTATAATCCCCAGTAGCAACTACATTAACGTTGTTTTTTCGTGCTCATTTACTGATTAACTCTAATTCAATTCGATTATACCAACTAATTTCGTCAATAAATAATACTTTATTTTTAGCGTCTCCAAATATATTATCAGTGTTTACATCAAGTGAAATATCTGACGTTATTGATACATTGCTAATAGGTTTTATATCCGATTCATTTAAAGGTCTTCCAAGTATTTTTTCAATTAATTCATTTTTAGTAAATGAACCACCATCATGTTGAATACTTTTAGACAAATTATCGGTTTGTTTTCTAGTCGGAGCTGATGTTATAATTGTAGCATCAGGAATCATTAGTTTTAATAAATAAGCAACTCCTTTTGTTTTACCTACTCCAGCACCGCCATATATGGTTATAAAGTTACTTAATGGACTTTTTGTTTGAATGTACTCGTCGGTTGAGGTAGATTCAGCTAACGATTTAATTTGAGTTATAATGCTATTAAAAAGCTCTTTATTTAAAATTTGTGAGTATCCAACTCTTACTGCATACTCTTGTGAGAAAATAGGAGCATTAGTAAATTCTGGATTACTAATGACGCCTTGTAAATCATTATAAAAATTTTGAGATGGTGTTGCTAAAATAGTTGCTAAATAAACCAATTGATCAAAATCAGTAATAACCGTGTCTTTATTTTTACTTAATTTAGTTGGTTTACCATTGATTATATTTTGTGGATTAAATAATCCTACTAACTTTTGTGCAATTTCAGTACTGGATAAATTATATTTATCGACCTGTTTAAATATTTCTGTTTCTAACTTTATCGAGGCTTCTTCAAATTCTTTATAGTTTTCTTCAGTAGCATTAGCTGGAATATCGAGATCTTTGATTAAAGCATCTAAATCAACTCCAAATTCTTTAGCAAAATTTTCTTTTATTAAAGAATCATTTTTTGTTAATAAATCTATAAACTTGCCACGCATGTTAATTGCTATATCTTTTTGTTCTCTAAGTTTTTGAGATTGATTTCTTTCAGATATATCAATTAATGTCTGTATTTGTGTTGCAATTCTATTAAGATCCTTAACGATATTAACATCAGTTTCTGTTGAAATAATAGGTAATAATTCCTTTTGTAACGATTCTCTAAAAGGATTTAATTGGGAGTTATATCCACCTTCAACAGATGCGTCTAAGACAGCACTAATTGCATCAATAAGTTGTTTTGTTTCCTTTAATTTAGTTAAAGCTTGGCTATCTCTAATAATATAATCCTCAACTGATTTAGCATTTAAGAAATTTGTTTGTTCACTTTTTATAAGATTTAATATTTCAGTATTATCTACTTCAGCAACTTTACTTGCAGCATCTATTAAATCATATGCTGGAGAAGAACTAATTTGTGATTTTAAGTTTTTTATTTCTTTTAGATAGTTGATAAATGTATCGCCTCCAATTCTAGGCATTAATTTACTAAGTAATTCATCCAGATTAATTTGGAGTGATTCTGCATCAACATCTAACTCGAGAATATTAGAAATACGTGCATAATCATTGAGTGCAGCGGTAATATCATTTCTTTTTATATCCTCAATAATGGTAACCAACGGACTAGCTAAATTGAGAATAAATTGATCATTTGAGTCTAACTGTATATCATAATCAGATACTAATGTATGTTGAACTCTGCTTACCCAATCTTGAAAAGTATTTTCAGTTAAATCGTTTAATGCCACATAACTTTGTAATATACTGGCTAGGTCACTATCAACCAAATCTAAAAACAAACCATTATTAATCAAATACTCAAGATAATGTTTATAAGAATCAGCATAGTTTTCAAATGCTAATACACCTTTATCGTTTAAATCTGGTCTCATCAGTATTTGTTTACCAGATTCACTTAAAGCTGGATTTAAAACCTCAAACTTGAAATTTTGTACTGAGTTAAGGTACAACTCAAGTGCTTGAATATCATGTCTTAATTTGTTTATTTCATCAGTGGTATCAACGCCATCAGGTAGTGCTTTTAATGCTTCATCTAACTCATCGCGTTTTTTCTTAATCAGTTTATTAACTTGCTCATATATTAGTTTATACTGAGTAGTTTCTGCAAGATATACTCCAGAACTATCTTTAATTCTTTGAGCAACATCAATAATAGTTGGAGTTAATTTTTCCTGCATTTGAGTAAAAATATTGTAAGCTGTAAGTACTTTATTTTTCTCTTGTTTTGAACTATAGTCAGCATATTCAGAATCAACCTTTGCTTTTTCATCAGCAGTTAAAGTATCATAATTTTTATTATACTTATATTTAGTAAAATTATGTATACCAAATCCAGAAACAAAATTATTAACTAACTGTGGATTAGCAGCAAATAATAGTTGACCAGTATAAAAATCATTTTTTTCTCCATTAATAATAGCATCACGTTCTGCTCTTAATGTATCAAGTTTTGCTTTTAAACGTCGATATTCACTATTATTACTCATCGCTGCTATTTTATCTTCAATATCCTTTGGAGTTTTACTTTCTGTATCCTCAGGAGTAAGCATCCTTTCTAGTTCAACTTTTGTTTGAACTATTTGCGATGTTAGATCATTCCAATCCTCAAACAATTGGCTATATATACCAGAATCAATAATTTGTTCAGTTATTGTTTGTTGTTTTATCGCATTACGAAGATCTAAATAATTTTGTCTAGTTTGTTCAAACGTTTGTCCAGAAATTTCAGATTGTTCGGTAATATATTGTAATTCAGCATCACTAATGTCTAATCCCTCTTCTTTAATCACCTCATTAACTCTATCTATAAAGAAATTCATTTGTTTATAAAGAAGATCATTTTGCGAATTACCTACTTCTGCTGCTTTATATTGGATTTTATGAGTGGAGCCATCTTTTACTAACTCAAACTCTGTACCAGATAGATTTGTACTTGCTAATTTACCAGCATTATATAATCTATCCAATTCTTTACGTAATTCAAATTCTTTACCAGAACGTAAAAGATAAATCATTTCTTTCAATCCATCACCACCATCCTTAATAGCATCACTTAATGTGGGATTTTTACGAGATTCCCATTTCTTTTGTAAGCTAAATACAGCACCACCTATAGCACCACCTACAAAGGATGTCGTATAACGTGAAAACATATCTTCTGGAGTTATTCCAAAATCATAATTCTTACCTTTATCGGCAAGACCAAGCGCATTTAAACCAGAATAAAAAGCTTTTACTGCATCAGTAGTTATTTCCTCAACTGTTTCCTCAATACCCTCATTAAATGAATCATGTATTAAATCACCAGGTTTTAACTTAGAAATTCGATTGGTAATAGCTTTTTGCATATTCATTACCCATCGGGCAGCTCCTTTAGCACTGGATGTTTGCTCTAATGTTTTTTTAGCGAACTCTTTTTTAGATAGTTGATCCGCAGATTCTTTAATAACAGATCGAACTTTAGTTCTATCTAAATACGTATCTTTAAATCAAAAATCTTTAAAGTAATCATTGTTCATTAAGCTAAACATGGCCCCCATTACAGAAATCATACCTAATCCTGCAACTCTATCATTAGCTCCAGCCTCCTTAAAGGCATCATACGCTTCAGTTGATGACGTACCTGCCATATAAGTTATCGCTAAACCTTGTCCCCATTTAGCAGCATTTTCACTAACTTGCTTTCCTTTCTCTGTAAACCAGGTTGGAATCTTACTAATCGTTTTTTGCTGGAAAAGCTGCATAGAACTATCGCCTATTAACTTACCTACATTCTCTAAATTAAAGAAACTTTGTCTTCCTTTATCAGACAAACTTCCATCAAATCTAGAAAAGTATCCTTGTATATTCGTTGCATTCTGTGCAAATGCGGATTCAGATATATCACCAGTAGCAATTCCTTCGATACTTTTATATAATACTGGCAACAATTTTCCAAGTTCAATAGTAGCCGTTATACCACCATACCAAGCTCCAGCACCAGGTATAAATATAGGAGCAATTTTAAATAAAGTTTTAGCGATTGTACCACCAACACTTTTATCCAAACCATCTGCATCAAAAACATCATATCTATTCCATTTTGTTCCATCAACAGTTAATACATCTGATGCGTGTAAAATATCTTTTCCTGCAAGCGATCTATTACCCAATGTTTCATAAAAAGGATCACCCTTTTCATTAAATTTTAAATCTCCAGCTTTATGTGATACAATACGTCTATTAACTTCATGAGTACCGTCTTCATCCCATTGAGCAAATACTAATGTAGGGCTCCAAGGTGACATGGATTTTCAAAACCCACGACTATTTGGAGTTCAATCTTCAAATTGCTGCGTTTCTACATTAAATACTTTGTTTTGCTGTGCTACCTCACGTAAAGACATTGTAGGAGCAGAAGTTTCTCGTAAATTGGTTAGGCCTCTACTTCTTCTTTCAGGATTGGCAAATTGAACAAACTTGGAGGATACGTCTCTTACTTTACTGCTAATAGGTGCAAAGTAATCATATGGATCATAATTATACGAGTCCATAATAGTACTTACTAATTTAGCATTATCTGCCTCATTATATGAAGTAAGTATATCTTGATAATATTTATCAAATTTAAAATCATCAAAATTTCCAGAATCTGTTTTAAATGCCTCCTGTATTTGAGGTATTTTCTTATAATAATCTTTTTCTTGTAGACTTGAGTTATCAGTTGTAATACCTAAGTTTGCCAAGTCTTGCAGTGTTTTATCTGGCGAGAAAAATCGTGTCGCCAACCAATCATTTTTCTTCTGCTCTATCATAATTAAAAGTTTGTTGGTATACGCTGACTTTCCATCAGTTGTTTTCTTCTATTCAATATATCTATATAATTACGTTCTGTTACAAGTTGATGATTACTTACAACTGTTGCAATTCCTGCATCAGTTATTGGCATAAATATCGCGCTTTTATACATTGATCCCGCATCTCCAATGCCAAATCATCCTCCACTGAAACTATCTCGTTTACTAGATTTACTTGCTGTATCAGAACCATAATTAATATATTTACTATAAATATCAAATATTCTTGATCCTTCTGATTTATCTACGTGCGATATCCAATCAGAATTATCGTCAAGATTTACAGCTTTATCGCTTGCATAACCATTAAATACTAAAAACGGTCTTTCTACTCTAGGTCTCCAACATTGTTGCTCTTGGTCATATACAATATCTAAGTCAAGCTCGTTCATTTTAAGGATTATACTATTTGGCGTAATACCATAACCATCATTAATCCATTGTTGAAATTCATTAAAACGTCTTTCCATATCTAAGTCTGGTCTTATAATCCCAAGATTTGCCTCAGCATTTTGATCAATTGGTAACCAAACTCGATTTAATGTACTTATTCCATCGTATACAACTCTATCCAATTCATTATCAGTCAATCGTTTATTTCCAAATGAAATTGAGTTTTTATCAATAAGTTGTCCTATTTGACTTTTTTGTAATACATCTCTCAAAGTACCTCGACCAACTTGTTTTCCACTTTCATCTAATGGATAACCGTAAGGTTGAGCAACGGACTCTAATCCACCAGTAGTATTCGATGAGGCAATAATAACTTTATCTGGAGCTGTAACTTCTCCTGTAGCAACCATTTCTAAATAAGACTGCTTAACTGTTTTATCGCTACCTGATGACCCCTCATCTGATGATTTATTTACAGATGAGTCATAACTCAAAGATTGTTTGTATTCCTGTGTATGATCAGTATGTTCAACAATGGCCATTGCTAACAAATTTTGAACATCCTTTGGATCATTTGGATTTAAACCTTCTGCTGCAGCATTTGCTCGCAATACATTTTTCATGTTACTTGGGAGTGTTCTGTAGAGATAGTTGATAGCTGCATCTAAGCTTTTTGCATCACTATATCCTTGATTTGATTCAGATGTTGATTCTGTAACTTTATAAATTCCATCGGGAGTATCAAACCCAAGTAATTGTTCAAAACCTTTTTCTATTTGATTCTTTTGTTTAGAAGTGTAGCGATCAAGTTGATTGGATGATTTATTAGTACCAAAAGATCCTATCGTAGATTTTACATAATCGACAATAGATTTCATACCAACGGTATTTGATAAATCAGTCAATATGGTTCCGTTATATGCAAGTTCAGGTTGTTCTTCTCTAAGTCTGATTAATTCAGAATTAGTAAGGATATTGTATTTATTTGGATTTTTGTGATATGTATTAATATCAATTGTTTTTACACCTTCTTCCTCATCAATTACATATAAGTTTCCTGTATTTGTAATAGCCGCTTCAGAGCCAGACCCTTCGGAAATTATTTGTTTACTGGCTTGTTCATGTAATGCATTGTTATGTTTAATTCGATTAGCTAAAGATTGCAATCTAATTAAATCAGACATATCGTATGATGTACTTGTATCTGTACTAAATAACTGTCCTAAATTTTGAGACTTTCTAAGAAAAGTATCTGCCTTAGAAAGAAAATAATCTACATCATTCGGTAGTCCATTTTCTTTAAGCACATTTATAATCTCTTTTTGGATCAATTGCTCTTCTTTGTTATCACTTGATGATGTATTTGTCGATGGTTGAGATCCTTGTTGTATTGCAGAATCTCTAGAAAAGGGGGTATAATATATACCCCCTGTTTGATATCTTCTTATTTTCATAACTATGACATCATTTTTATAAAAAGCTTAATAATATTATTATTTAAATCATTAACTGCTTTATTAATTGCTTTCTGTTGATCTAGATATGCTTGTTCGTTTACACTTCTCGTCTGTTTAATTGTTCCACCTTTTTTATTCGATACTGTTTTTCTTGGATTGTCAGCTGGAACATATTTATAAGGTTCCTCATATCGATCTAAACGCCTTCTACCAAGATAACTGTTAGATGGACTCTCATTGTATTGATCAATATCAACATTTGCCAGGTATTTATTTTTTAAGGATGCAACAATTTCAGGATATTCTTCTATCATAAATTTCATAATGGTACCATACTTTTCTCTCTTTTCATCGGTAAATAAATGAGAATATTTTTGAGCAAGCTCCGCTTCAAAATTATTCTGTGTCTGTAATTGTTTGCTTGCTTTTTGCGCCTGTAATCTTTCCTGTAAATCCTTTGCGTGATCGGTACGGAACTGATATATAAGATTTTTAACGTTTTGTGCTTGCTGACCAATTCTATTTGCTTCAGTCATATCAAGTTGTGACAAACCTTGATACCAACGATTTTTATTTTCATTGGTTATTTGTGTTCTCATATTTGAGTACTGTTGTTTTTGAGCAAGTAGATTATTATTATATTGATCAATTAATTGAGACATTTTAGTATCCCTTTCATTTTCCATTTGATCAACATTCATATCACGCATCAGTCGTTCTGCCATTACTTGATTTGGATCACTTGTGACAGTTTTGTATTGACGCATATTTTTAATACGATCACCATACGTTCTGTACAAACCATTGTCACTAAATCTAGAATAAAATTCAGTTGGTTTTTGTTGCTGTGATCCAATCATTCCTTTACGAATGGCATCCTTCATTTTTTGAGAAGTCTTATTAATACCAGCAGTTGAGGTAATAAAATCAGCTACTCCAAATAATGTATTCATTGTATCATAAGGACGATGTTCTTGAGACCCTGCACCGTACTGTGAATTTGTTTCAGTTGGATCGGATTTTGACAATTCAGTTTTCTGTAAACTTACTTCAGTAGGTTTACGATTATATTTTTTTTCTATATAATCGGATACTATGTTTTGAGTACCTAAAGCTGGAAACTCTGGAGCATAAGCCTTTATTTTCTCATTTGTTTTTTCAAACGATGGAAGATGGAGTCCTCTATAAGCTTTTAATATCTTTCCACCTTTTTTATGAAATCTAAGACCTATATAATCATCTATCTGTGATAAATACGGATCAATATTACTAATTTCAATTGGATTACGTCTTCCTGATAATGTCACTGGAATATCTCTAATTCCAGTTGATGGAGATAACGCTAAAGGCATAGGTTTATTCCAATTAATTCCAGTACCTCGTGTAAATACAGGATTTCTATATAATACGTATCCACTATGCGGCGAACTCCATTTAAACGTTTCAGGTAATACCCAGCCATCATTTTGTAACTGTTTTACAATTTCAGGGTTTTGTCTGATCACTCGTCCTAACGTTCTTAATTTCGCAGGATGTTTAGAAAGAGAGCTTAAATCAAAATTTTCAGGTAATTCACGATTAGACATTCGATATCTGAAATTAGAACCAAATGGATTTCAGCTACCAGAAAAAGTATTTGTTACAGCAGCTTTTGATTTTGATTTTGCTGCTTCAGCTGCTCATTTGGCTTCCTGTGTTTTCGTTATTTTTAAATTTCCAGATTTAGTTAAATCCTCAATTGCTTGTTGATAGTTTTTCACTGTACCATCTTCATTTGACCATCTAGTAGGCTGACCATCATGAAATCCAAGTTTTTTATCAGAAACTATTTTATCAATATATTCACGTTTCAAATCATCCTTCGTTTTACCTTCAACTTTTGGCGCTTTACCTTTATATTTAGTAAACTTGATGTTTTTATATTCATCAATACCACCTTTAAGTGCCAACAAACCTATTGATACTTTCTTAAAATCATCAAGATTATAATCACCCGAAATAATATTATTTACGGCTGGAACGGCACTTACTGCACCTGCTGCGATTAAAGCCTTTCTTAATACTGGTGCTGCTTTTTTAATTGCTTTCGCAGTCTTTGCTGCTTTTCCACTAATTCCAATACCAGGGAGTAAACTAATTGTATCAAGTCCAGCACCTAATAATAGAGATCCAAGATCGCCCATTTGAAAACCATCACGACTAACATCTGCTCCAAATTGAGCTAATGTTGAGCCATAGCCCAGTACTCCAGCTACGGGATTTCCTCCCGTAGGTATAGCGGCAATTAATGAAGCAACATCACCAATAATACTTGCAATTTCAAGTTTATCAGCTTGAGATAAATTCCATCCATCCCTAACGCCAGCAACTTTCTGAGGATCTACGCGATTGTCTATCTTTTTGGTATCATTATGTCCAACCGCTTCTTTAGTAGTACCAATTGCGCCTCCTTTTTGATGTGTTGGAATATTTGATTGATAAGGTGCCACAAGACGTTCATTGCGTCTTGTGTATATACCTTGACCATTTCTACGACCATAATCTCTCAAATAATTATCAATAGCCTGCGCCACATTTGGATCAAACCCAAGAGACTCTAAATCAGATTTTTGAAGTCTTCTAGTGGTAAGCCATCTAGAACCAATATCTGTTATAGCTGTACCAAATTGACTTCTAACACCCTCTACTAATGAACGTATAAATCTATTTTGTAATTCTTTATTGCCTAATAGTCTCCTCCAAAATTCTGGATTATTATTAATTGCATTTGCAAATTCTTCTGGTATTCTGATATTTTGACCAGTATTAGTGGCATTACGTCTTTTTAATTCCTCACTTTGTAGAATTATATCGTTTTTATTATCAGGATTAATATATAACGTATAGTCATCAATGTTGCCACTATGATCGGTAAATTTCATTACATAACGTCCATGATAAGGACTATCAGGTTGATTTATTCTTTGTAGAGCATTTAATCCAGTTTGTTCACCATCTTCAATTACATCGTAATCGTTGATATCAACATCGTCGGCAATCAAATTACCATTATTATCTAATACTGCATATTTATAGACAGATGGTCTTCCCATCATATCTTTATCCTTATCATCCCAATATTCAATTAATTGTTGTCCATAAGGTAACTGTCGTGTTCCATTAAGGGATCTATATCTCAAATTAGGACTTTGACTATTAAACCAAGAACTATAGAAATTATCTCTATCAAATTTACTTGATTGATCAGAATTTCCCCACAAATATTCAAAAATATTATTGGCTTCAGCAAATTTATTATGAGCATTTAGATCATAGAACCCACCTGCCATTCTAGCAAATTTATATAACTCTGAGTTTTCATCACCAAAATCACTCGTTTTATATAATCTGTTACCAAGACGAGTATATCCTTTTAAGAAAGAGAAATCAGGATTCCATGCATTATTGTGACCTAAATATTGTTGCCACCAATCATTATAAATTGCATTTTTATTTCCAAAAGTTTGATCAAATAAATCAGTAACTACCAAATTACCATCATTGTCTACAGTAACATATTGATCTGCATTAGTACTAGTAATACCTCTTTCAGAAAGTTGTCGTTTTGCTTTTTGTTCTGGAGTTTCGGTTGTATTGGTAGAACTATTACTTTCTTCATTTTGAGAATTATCAACTTCTTCTCCCAATAAAATTCCAATATCTTTTAAAGCTAATTTATCATTATCCGTCCACGATCCGTCCTCAATACGGGTTATTAAATCCTCAACACCTTGATCTCCAAGACGATTATAGAAATCTATATAAGCCTGTTTATCAAGTTTATTATATCCTTTAAAAGTATCATGATCCGTATACTTAGCAATATCCTTTAATGCTCTAAGTCTACGAGCTACTTGTAAGTTATTTGCTCCGTTGATAAAAACTCTTTTTCCATCAACTAATTCAAACTTACCATCTTTATCTCGTTTATATTGTACGGAAATACCTTTAGACCAATCATAATCAGTTCCTCCAGGACTAGGAGTAACATAGACAAAATCCTTAAGTGAATGAATAGCATTTCTAGACGTATTCTCTTTACGACCGCTAAAGAACCTAGCAAAAGCGCTCCTACGTTTACCTAAGTTTTTATTTTGTCTACCTGTAACATCAAATTGTACATTTCCATCTAGTCTATCAGCATTAGAATCGTAAGATAAATTTTGACCAGCCCGTAGCGCATCAGTAATTTTACTAAATTGATATGCAGTATCATCATCCAATGATTTTCCATACATCGTTAGTTGATTCAAAAATTCATCATCAACTTCAAATGGATTTCCATCAATAGTAAAAGTACCATATTTTCGAGTGGTAGGACCACCAGATTGATATTTTCTTACTTGTGCCATTTTATTTACACTTGTATTGTATGTAAAAAGGGAGACTTGTCGTTCAAATCTCCCTTTTATCTTTTAACGATTTACTTGCTGCATTTCTTACGTCTAACAAGCTGGCCGCCTCTCTTAAAAATCGGCTGACCTTCAGGAACCTGATCTACTGGTCCTTGAGGTCCGCTTTGTCCCATAGCCTGAGAAACCAACTGAATGAACATTTCTGCACCTTGTGCCAACATGTTACAATCACCATTTTGCAAAGCTTGTGCAAAGATATCTGCAATCTGCATAATGACATCTCCGCCAGTTACCTGACCAGCGGGTGCTGCTTCAACAGGTGCTGGAGCTACACCACCTTCTTGCATAAATTTAACTACTTTCATATTAATTTATTTTATATAATTATGTTTTGTGAACTTTATTAATTGTTATATAAAGTTTTCTTTAATCTTTTCATTGTCACATGTTCATTTAGAGTCCAAAGATAATACATTCATTAATAATATCCAAACAAATTAGCTAAAATTTTAATTTACACTAAATTTCATTAAAAATGTTTGTGAGATTAAACATATATTATTATCTTTGCACTGTAACCCAATATCATAAATAGAGTCTATTTCATTCTCTACGGAGATGCTAGATTAAAAATTAAATAACATAGGGTTGAGGAAGATAGTTAGTATCTTCTTAAGGTGAGTAAATATTTACTCACCTTTTTCTTTATCTATATTTTCATATATAATTCTTATATGGTCTATGTTTATAGATAGCATGACATAGTGTTCCAGAATTATAGTTGTATTTTCTTACTACATCCATTAAACAATCAAAACTTTCTACCAAATTACCATTTAAATCATATTTATCTACAATTTTTGATTTTTTATTTTCTTTTCCATATTTACCCACAATCTTTCTTTTTAATGGAACATATTTTCCAGGGTAAACACCTTTATTTCGTCATTGAAATTCTTTTGATATACCTTTATTGTTTAGTGCACAATAAATTATTTGTGATGCATTACATCCAGTTAATCTTGCTGCTTCGGCAGCGCTTTTGTATTCTTTAATAAAATTTCCTTCTAAGTCAAACTGTCATACTACTCTTGATACACTCTGTTTTAGCTTAGTTTTATGTTCTTCTGATAATTTTTTACCATATGACGGATGAGTAGATCCACTACCTGGAGTAGAACCTCCTATAGTACAATTATATCCATTATAGTAACTATCATATTTACCAATATAATATATTTCCATATTATCTAGGATTTTATGTACATACTCAGAATCGTCTGAAATAATAGTATACAAAATTTAATAACTAAAACTATCAAATCCATACTTTCTAATAGCTGCATAAAATGGTAAATAATAATATTTACTATTTGAGTTTTTACTATTAGCTATATGTTGTCTTTTTCTTTTATTTTCGTTAATAGTTTGTCCAATATAAGCTTTACCAGAAGGAGAAGTATATTTATAAATTATTCCCTTCATTAAATTTATTAATTATTACTAAGATAAAGATGTGTATTCTGGATCTCGATTATCCTGTTCATTTATATATTTAAAGATCTTTTTTCCAAGTTTAGCATAATCAGAATCAGCTTTACTTTTATTAGCCTTTTTTGCTAACTTTATTAAAGTTCTAGAATTTTTTCTTGAGAAAATACGTTCGCCACCAACTAAATCCATTTGAGGTTTTCCATCAGATCCAAGAATATACATTTTATCAATTTCTTCTTCTGTAATATCATCGTCTTCGAAATCTATTTCATCTCCAACTTTAATACCAGAATTAGCGTTTAATTCTAGAACATATATTAGTTTTTCATCTTCATCTGCTATACATTCTATAACTTCGTCAGATTTAGGTTCTCCATATTCTACGGCTACTACTTCACAATCATCGTTTATAAAGATAATGTCAATTGGAAAATCCATTTTCTTTGTATTAAAAATTAACGAATCCTGAGGATCATTTGAATAATCAAAAAGTAATCCCTCGTTATTATCCATGGATTCTACATTAGAAAGTCCTTGTGTTTTTTCCTCCTCTGTTTCAGCAACTAGAACGTTATATTTATTGTCTGCTATTTCAATTATTATTTCTTTCATTACTTAAATTTCTTTAAATGTCAAAATGGATCATATCATTTATTTCCTTTTTCTCAATATTGAAACAAATGAGATGGAGCATTATTTAATTTATTATCAAAGATTGGAGTAACCTCATCTCCAAAACGTATTGGTAACTTTCGATTAACTGTAATATTAAAATCTGGAATTTCGTCGTGAATACCTTTTCTAATTCATTCGATATTATCTGTTCCTTCAATAACAAATCGTAAATCTTTATCTGGCGGTATATATAATTGTCCTTTTTTAAATGAAGCTCCAGCTCATTGTTTTGGTGAAGTTTTATTTACATCTCACGGTAAATACGAATTTGGATTTGCCCTTATAACCTTTGATGTATTTGCATCATGAATGGCAGACTCAGAGACAACTCGATAATATTTATTTGGATCTAATTTTAAATTAAGTTTATTAGTTTTACTTCAATTTATTAACTCTTTTATCGCTTGTGTTGAACTTGTTGGCAAATGTACAGTTCCCATTATATTTAATGCATCTCCTATTCCCGATAAAGCAGCTTTACCGTAATTTCCTTCTTTTGCTTCTTTATATGTCTTTTGAACACCATTATCCGTAAACAAATTTACGGCTCCATCTGCTGTTAATCCAGCATCAATTACTGTCTTAAGTCACAAAGGTAATTGTTTATATACATAAGATGCTCCTTTAACAACACCTTTACCACCATATAACGCACTTGTTCCGATAGCTCCAACTTTTAATGCATCTGTTGTACTGTCAACAGCTTTTCACATGTTTGCTTTTTCACCTTCACGTCTGGCATCCTCTGTATTTCTAACTGTACCGTAACCATCTATATATGTTGGAGGTGAAGTAATTCCTAATTTATCAGTCAGAGTATTTAATACTCTTTCAGCATAAGAGGCATTTGGATTATATGTACGTTCCTTTACTCCCATTCTCCTTCAACTTTTATAATACGATTATAAAGATCTCTTGCGGTTTGTAAACGTTTTTTAAACTCAAGATTTTTATGTCTTGGTCTAGCATACCCCATACTCATTGCTCTGGTTATTTGTTCTAAAGTCGAATTAGGATCATAAAATATTTTTTGAGGTTCATTCATAGTTTTATATCCTGTTCCAACTCCACCATGAGTTCAATTTATACCATCTGCAGGACGAGCCATATCACCAACTGTAAACTTTAATTGATAATCATGGTTCTTTGCTCCTCAAGCATTAATATTAAATCTATCTGGATGCCAAGACATATACCCGTTTGCTAAACCACTATCTCCACGTGCTTCTGGATCAAAACTAGATTCGTATATAATATTAGACAATATAGCAGCTCTTCTTTTAGGAGGGATAGAATCCAAATCAACTATAGCAGCTTTTAAATTTTTCTCATCATATGCACGTTGCGTATCTAAATTAGATATATCATAATCTTTCCCTTTAATCTTATTCATTAATTGATTAAATCTAAGGGATAGACCTCTACTTGGTACGGATTTAACAATTTCCTTCTGTTGTTTTGTTACTTTATCTTTCATACTACTTAATGCTTTTAATTAATCCACTTCTATCATCTGTATTTTTTAGTAATTCATAGCAAATTAATTTTCCAGCTTCAATAGCAATATCATCAGACGGATTATCTTGATAACGTTTATATAAAGACTCTAATTTTTCAGTAAATTCTTTTCTAAGTGTCCATTCATCCTTTTCTATTTCTGCTTGCTGAACAACTCCATTTTCTGTTTCCATTATAACGGGGATACCTTTTTTAGTAATTTGACCTTTTAATTCTGGTTTAACCTCTTCTAGATTATGCTTTCTAGAATGGCGTTCACCATCTGGTATCAAATTCATTTTACCCCCTAATTGAAATTTTTGAGTTTCTGGGTTGTTTGTAGATTTGGTTGATCAGGAACTAATTAATTTTCTTGCCTCATCTAATTGAGGAAACTTCATTCCTCTTTTAGATAACAGCAATTGGGGCGTACTTCCAGAATACTTGTTAAGATTTTGGGACACGTAATTTTCAGCCATAGTATTAGATTGAGCTTTTTCATTTTCTAAACTAATGTTTGTAAGTAACTTATTTTGTTCATTTTGCTGTCTAATAAACTTATTAGCTTTTTTTCTACCAAATAATGTTCTTTTACCGCCTAACTTTTGTGCAGCATCGATATCGTTTACAGATTGTCCATAAGCTCCAGTTAATTTATCAATTTCCGCGGATTTGTTAGCTTTAGTAGTTTTACCAGCAAACATTCCCATAAGCGTTGAGGCTATTGGTATACTATTAACTAAATTATTAAATCCAGCTGCTCCACTTATTCCAGCTTCTTTTGCGGCACTTGTATCTAAATTATCCAAATTCAATCCAGTTGCTGAACCAATTGCATCGACTACTCCTGAACCAGCTCCAATAATAGCTCCTACAGGGCCTAAAGAACTAATTGCACTGCGGAGGCCTTCTCTGGTAGCACTTTGTTCTTGTGATAAGCCTTGAGTTGATAAACCACCTAAAACTGAGCCAGCCAAAGATAATCCTTGACCTAATCCTTTGGACATATTCCCAACGCCTTTACCTTTTTTAGCCCCACTCCCATTATAAAATGTTCTATTTTCTAAACTCATAATATTTATGCGTAACTTAATCGTAATAATGATTGAATCGCATTAATAACAACTAATTTATCTCCAGTATATTTAATACGGACTTTTACCCATTTATCTCGTATTCTTGTCGATTTAAGATCTGAGTAAACAAAACTAGTCGGTGTTTTTGCGTCTTTTTGTTTGTTATAATAATATATAGGAGCAATGGTGGTATACCATTTATCCTCTTTATATTCTATATTTCCAATCCTTCTACCATATCTTTTGATATTCTGAAGTGGCTGAGTCACTTTTAGAAAATACTGTCCAGTAACGATATCCTTATCAACAATAGTTTGTTCTTTATTAAACAAATTACTAGTTGTAACGTTTTCAAATTCTCGAGCGGTTTGTTTTTTCTTATAACTTATATCATCAAAGTCGCCAGTAGCAGTTCAATATTCATTTTGATCAACATGCTCAGATCTATAAATACCAGATTTATTGAAACCATAAGCGTCTCCAATAAACTCAAACTCCAAACTATTTGGCTCAACGTTATTTGATATTAATATAAGATTATCAAAGATTTTATGGATACCAGCTGGAGAATTTACTACAAATTCAAACTCAAATGGTTCCTGTTTGTTATATCATTTAGTTGACAGTATTTCGTTGTCATCCTTATCGTCAAAATAATTAATTTCATCAAAAATACCAGCACGTCCATGAACATAGAAACCATTACGTAAAAGCTTTTCATATTGCTTTCTCTGCTCATCATTTAAATCAGTATAATCCCTAATAAGAACGATTGACTCGGATATTTTGTTACTTAACGCTTGTAATTTGTTTTCACCAGTATTACTTGAAATATTTTCATCATTAACATACTTATTTTCCGTATTACCTGATGTTGTATCGATAACAGGTGTAACTTCAAAATTAATTTTTAAATATAAAAGATTTGATACTTCTTCAAAGTTCTTCACTATTAATTTTAGATTTTTTCCATCCTGTGATATACTTATTTCTTTTCCAGACATTATTGAGTCTAAATCCCCAACTAAATATTGAGAATAGGTTAAATCCTTATCATTATATACTGTACATTTAATGTCATATTCGTTTTCTGGAGTTTCTGTAAATGTAATGGTATGTTCCATATCACTACTATCCAAAACAGACGAAACAATAGATGTAATTCGAACTTTAAATTTATCAAAGAAATCGTATCCTTTCATGATAATAGTTCTTTCAATATCATAAGGTTCTCATAGATTTCCACAAGTTCTTTTAAATTTTATCGTTTTACATTTTTTTGCCTCATCTTTATCTATTGTAACATTATCGTCCACTTTCATTCCTGTTTCTTCATCAATTTTAATGTCTGTCCTATCTTTAATATGTGGGCCAGATTCAGTATTTATATTATCATAAATAATTCCATAAATTGACGCACGTTTTCTATCTAAAGATAAGAAAATATTATTAATATTTTCAGAAGCTAATGGTGTCCAACTATATTTGGTTATCCATTTTTCAACTCGTTCATTATAGCAAAGGTTTCATACCTTATCGCCATTATAAAAAGTAAACATAACATCACCCTTATAATTATTAAAGTGAGTTTTTACATTTCTTAACGAAATAATAGGATATTTATCCGCTTCTTGTAATACAATATTATCGTTTAAAAATCTTTGTACAATCGTATCAGATATAATTTGAAATCCATTTGTATTATATCGCCATATTTTCTTAGCATATGTATCAACACCATATATTCCATTTGGAGTACGGATAATAGATTCTTGTCATATACTTCCATAATCAGGAGATACAGGTGTTACTTGATTCTGCAAAACTCCAGATCCATACATATGAATAGATTGTCCAGTGGTTGTCGCAATTAAAGCTTTCTCGTTAATAGGTATAATTGCACAGCCGTGTTCAAATACGCAAAATAAGTTTACCCCTAATGCTAATAATTTAACAATAGATCCGTATTGACGCTCAATATCTTTATAAGACAATCCTTGAAATATCCGATATGCATTTCTAAAATCGTCTTCTATTTGAACATTACTAAACATTATACGAGTATCAAATATTTCCTTTATATAAGGAACACTAGGTTGAGTAAAATACTTTTTAAACGGTAATGTTACCGAATATCCAGCATTTAATAATTCTGTTTCTGGTATTTTATTTACTGGAGCAACAGTCATACCTTGTAATGGATAAAAACTTCTTGCATTTCCCATTAACGCCATTTCCTCAACATTTTGTCGATTTTCAGAACGTAAATTTAAATTATAATTAGAAAGACATTTATATGTCATTCATTGTCCCATTGGAACAGTATTTATATCAGCTCTATTGATATCTTTTCAATCATCAGTACTAGTAGAAGTATAACCTTTATAACCATCTTTCCAAGTATTTGGATTAACTATCGTATCATTAGTTGGAACCTCAGAATCAATAAAATTCGTATTAATTCGTATTGTTACGGTTGATGTAAAGCAATCACCTCTAAAGACAGTAGGAACCGAAACACAAGAAGGTTTTAACGTATCCTGGACTTGTCTGAGTTCATAAGTTGTTGTGCGATAAGGTTTGCCATTATCATCGTTATCTACATGATCTTGATATCGTGTTCTATCAATAGAAGTAGCTATACATACAAATTCTTCTATCTGGTTTCCGCTGGCTACAATAGTAGTTATGCGTCATAGTTCATAATAAGGTAAACGTGTGAGATCCTCATCCTCGATTTCATATCTTGGACTAATTGTCATAAATGGCGATAAATCATTACCTCGTATTTTAAAATACTGCGTTTCATATGCTTGAGAATAATTATTTACACGAATCGTATAAATAGAGTTATCATCTAAAGACTGATTTGTACCAACAAATGGACAATAAACACCTCGAACTAAATTATTGTTCTTTTTCTCATAGTTTTTACTTGAAAAGAATCTAAAATCTTTCACATCCTCTGCTGATCCAGCTCTAGTTGAAAAACCGTAATCGTCGACGTATTTTAAAGGAGTATCGGTTGGAACGTAAATTAACTTTCCTTGTATATTATTTAAAGTACATATTGTTGTGTCATTTTCTGCCTGAGAATAATAGGATCTTCCAGTTATTCCTTCACTATTAGCTAATTGAAATTGATATTCCTTACTTAATACAAATTCGGAGTTATCCAACATTGATTGAATTTGCGGATTAACGATTGCATCCACGCATAATAAACCAGACGATTGTTTATTTCCAGTTGTAATAATTCTACTATTGTATGAAGTAGTTAATGTTCTATCTGAACTAATAAATGATTCTGTAAAATATTTTATTTTATCGTTATCTTTTGTATCCTTTTTAGCTAACATTGGAATATAGGAAGTTTTATCAACCCCTATGGAATATCCTTGTGCAATTATATTAGGTATTCGTTTTTGTCTTACAAAAAAGAAACCTTTTACATCATATTTCTTTAGTTCGTCAATTACTTCACCATTAATTCTAAAATCAATACCAATTGGAGTTACTTTTTTATTAGCATAATCAATTACTTCAGTTCTTGGAAACTTAAAAATACCTTTAGTGTTTGATAAAAATTGATCTCCAGCTAAGAAAAAATCATCTTTATTTATTGAGTTGATTTTCTTAGTATTCTTGTCATATAATGATGTATAACTATTGCTACCAACATTCTGATTTGCCCAATATTCAAAATTTACAGCATTAATATCAGAAAATTTACATCCTCTAAGGTTATATACAGGCGATAAAGAATCGTCCTTAAATATATAAACTATGCCAAATCGATATAATTCTTCTGGCCAATATCCCAAATAATAATAAATAGAAATAGGATTATAATATTCTATTTGTCCAATATTATCATTATTATTCTTTCTAGAATAGTTCAAAGGATTGACAAAACCAATGTCTCTCCCTTTTACACATTTTGCTTCTATAAAATAGGATATATTCTGTAATTCATCATTGGCAAGTACCGTTTGCTGTACATTACCAAAGAACAACATGTTTTGTACTTGTGCTTGTGTTTTTACACCAGTACAAACATTATATTTAATATTTAATTCCTCTTGATCAATTGGAATTATATCTTCATATCCATTTAATGTTACCAATAAAGATGAACTTGTAATTTTATAAGGCTCTCTTATTTGATACGTTTCAGATTTTAATATTCCATTTAAATCTGAGTATTCTCTTCTAACATAAACAAATACTTTCGAAAAAGAAGTATCGATATTATTAATTTGAAGATTAATTGCTTTATCAGTTCTTTCATCTTCAAGTGTTCCAGAAATTGAGTATATTTTTTCTAAAGTTCCTTTAAATACACTTATCATTCCAGATTCAGCTACAATATCTGTTTTATTGTAATCATTATCTGCAAGTTTTAAATAAATAGTATAATTACCACCTTTCAACTGTCCATGATAAGTTACATTTAATAGTTCTATTTTAGGTATATGTTCAATATTTCTAAACAATCTTGTTTGTGCATCTATTCTTCCCTCTTTGTATATATTTGTTTGCTCTGTTTGATTTCTTAAAATACGCTTATATCTATTATCTTCTATAACAGAATAAGTTGTATTGACTATCCTTGGGGGATTTAGATCATCGTTTATAATCAAATTTACAGTTCCATCATAAGATGGTTGGCATTCAATATCAACAGGCTTATTAAGATTAAAATCAATTTCATCAGTTTCAAAATCTGTTATTTCGCCTTGTTTAGTTAATTTATTGTGTAATGGATTATATTCATGTGCTAAATCTCCCTCAGATAGATACTTTTGTACAGTTAATTTAATTATCCCCATTTTTGTTCTTTAATTCGTTTTCTTCAAAATAAGGTTCTGGCTTTAATGCAGTATACAAAGTATCTCAATTAATTATATTTGACCAATCTAAACTGCGTATAAAATCATCTCCATGCCAATCTGCAGTCCTTATACCAACGGTTGGTTCAGGCAAATCATTATAATAAAATTTTCCAGCACTATCTTTATATTCAAAACGCAATGAATTTGCTATTGTTTCTAACGTATTTTTAAAGTTAAAACTTCCAGAAAAATCAGTATGTACCTTATTTATATCAATATCTGTTGTGATAAAATTATTTATTACATTTTTAAACGCATTAGATAATTGAGAAATAAAAGAATTATATCATTCGTCAAGATATGTTAATTCTGATATAGTATAAGAGTATGGAACTAATTTAGTGGTAACAGTTTTATTTACAGGAATGCAACTTTCATACAAGTTAATTGATGTTAAATCAATAGAATATGGTGTAGTATAATTATTTTCTCCACAAATTGTTTTGTGTATGTTATCGGTACAATCTTGAAACGATTTGGCTGTTCAGTTTTTAGTTAGATCAACGTTTTTATATAATATTTGATTTAATGTGTCATGTCTGGTATACGACACTGTAAACACGTTTGACACTTCTGTTATATATTCTGTTTCATAATCGTTTGGAATAATTTTATTTACTTTTTTAACATCATATATTCCATATAAATGAATGCCCAAGGCAAATAAAAACATTGCTATACTTTGAGATGTATATTGAACCTTATTCTGGTCTGAATATAAATTGGTAATACCCTGTTTTAATATTTCATTGTTGCTAATAAGTCAAGATGAATTGAAAGTTCCATTATTTGTATTAAATCTTCCTCCAGTACAATATGTATTTGATAAAAAATTAATAACTGCTAAAGATCGAACAGTATTATTATTACACGGTATAGTTAGTAAAACACTATTTTGACAATTGCCAGTTTCGTGAGAATTTGTTTTTTCATTTTGTGGAAAAATCCACGTTTTTTCATTTAAACCTGCACTTACACCTGTTATTTTTGTTTCAATATAAATGGGGATTCCTCATCATGGATTATTTTTCAACGATGTCAATTTATTATCGAATTTTGTTGCTTGTGGCCAATTAAAATTAAACGTTACATCTGGTTTCGCGTCTTTATTAAAAGTCAATTTATAAACATCAAAACCCTCCAACTTATATTGCTCAAAATACCCTATTGTTCTGTCATCATAAGATGATGATTGATAAATTTTTCACATACCAGTTGAACAGTTTGCAAATTGCGTACTTACATTCTTTTGAAGAGTTTCTAACCGTTCAGTTGTTCAATCATAATCAATTTGATTAAGATTCTTTTGTTGAAGAATTGGCACAACGTCTCATTTCCATTTATAAGAATCTGTTTCTTTTGCAAAAAGAGGAAGTCCATAAATTAAATTTTTGTACAAATACCATCTTGTACCATCATTTACCGTATGTTTTTCAGATTTAAACAACTTTACACGATATCTACCATACATAATTTCTGCTGTAGTATCATTTATAGTTCCGTTAAAAACACGTTCTTTTGATAAATACGATTTGGTTGATGCGCTTTCATTAATTATACTAGTAACGTCAGATACTGTTGTATTTTTCCATTCTGTATTTTTTCACATACCAATGTTACCAAAAATTTTTGGCTGCTCCATTATATACGTTAAAGTTCCAAATGCAACATTACTTATTCCAAAATATTCATTACCTTCTTCGATATACGTTTTATCTACGATTTTCTTTACAGTAGTTCCAATACTGTTATCATCAGTTATATCTCCAAGATTATTCGATGGCGTTTCATAAAAAGTTTTATCCAACAATTTATTTGTATCTTTCACGTTTACACATCAATCATATATCTTACCATTTACGGTAAGATTATCAACTGTTTTTATAACGTTTACATGATTAGACAAATTAGACGTTCATTCAGATAACGATAATTCTTGAAACCTATTCGTTGTAAAATAAAAATCATTTAATAATTCGGATGTTATTAACACTTGGACATTATGATACATTATTTTAAACGTAAGGTCTGTTGAATTTTCTTGTTTTTCTCAGTTTCCAAATGCCAATTCAAAAAGATATATTTCTTCTTTTTGAAATTCTCCATCCCAATTAATCGATAGTATATTTTGTCCAAACATATTTAAACTATCCATAGAAGTCAAACCAATTGCTTCGTGTACGTCTTGGAGCCCATCGTTAAATGCTCAAATTCTATATAAACAAGTTAAAGCGCCTAATTTAGATATAGGGCATTCTATACTAAAATTAATTGTTACACCACTATCGTTAATGAAGTATTTATAAATATCAAAGCATTGTATTGTATTTATATCCTGTATTACACCAGAATCAATTGTATATGTTGTGGATAAATTATCATAAATAAATCCATAATAACCGTCAATTACATAAGGTGTTGCTCTAATAACAAAAGAATACGAATCCATTAAATCTTTTATTTTAACTGTATAATTATATGTTAAAATATTGTTTTTATTCGTATAAGATATAATATCGTCCTCACATTCAATGTATTGTGAACTTGGCTGTTCTATAATACTAGTACCGTTACCCAATATCTCGAAATATACTTTAATATTTTTATAATATTGTTCTCATATATTAGAATTTATTATTAGTTGCCCTTGTATTTCAATTTCCGCATCGCCCTGTTCTGTAAAAGATGGAATTTTCAGATTGGTCAAATAAAGATCAAAAGACTCTGGTTCTAATAAAATAGGTTTATAGCCAATTCAGCCAGGAGTTTCTCATTTTACATTATTACTAAATGTCCCAGAAAAGGCATTTTTGTCTGCGTTTATTAAATCGTTCTTAATTTTTATTATTTCTTTGGATTCAGTTAAAGTATAATATTCACAACGTTGAAATTTTCAAGTTTGATTTTGATCATCAACTTGAAGGTAATATTTATCACCAGGATTTAAAAACGTATTCTTAATATCTCCAGTTTCTGGCAATAATACTGTAATGTTTGTTTCAGTTTTCAACTTACTAAAAAACACATTTGTTACATATTGCTGACCGCGTAAAGTGATTCCTTTATTTATAGCGGATTTATCTGATCATTCTCATTCATCATCAAGTGTAGGGATATCTATTCCGTGATATTGCTCATTGTCTTTCGATCCATGAGGGGTATTATCAAATAACGTTTGTGGAGATGGATAAGAACCAATTTGACATTTTTTATCTAATGGATTGTAAGACACAATATATACAATATTACCGTATTCTTTAATTCCAATTGGTATATAATCTGCTGGTAATTTAGCTTTAGAAAGTTGATAATTACCCATGTCATTTTGCAGAATATATTCATTACCATTATATGTAATAATAGTACCGTTTATACAATCTGTTAATACTGTATTTGGCGTAGTTAAAGGATGTAAATCTGTATTTAATCCATCTGTAAAAACATTAGTCTGTATTTGTTTTGTTTCCATAATTATTTATATTGTAACAATTTGCCCTTTAGCATCTCTATAAGCGAAATACTTAAAGTCTTTTGTTGTTAATTCTTCTTCTGTAAATGACCATCCCACATCAATTGGATAGTATACCATTAAAAAGTGTGTTTTTGTTTTATCAATATAACACTCGTCTTTTATTTTATATAATTTTAAATTAGTAAATTTAATTTTTTTCTTTTGTGGAGACATTATCTTTTTTTTGTAACGATCCCATTCTTCATCGCTTAAACCAAAATAATACGCTCCGTCATATTTTTCCTGAGCATAATTATACGTCAGATGTAACTTTCTCTTTTTTCTAAAACAATTATATAAGTATCTAATTCTATCATCAATAAATAGCCTTCCACATAAAGCAGTAAATCGACTATTATGTACATGAACATCAGCTCCTTTTCTATTTAATATATAAAATGTATAAAAGCCGTGTTCTAAAACTCTTTTAAGTTCGTATCGGGAAATATGTGGATATTTATTTTGTAATATATCTAAATAATCATCAAGCTCTTTTATCATATTAATAATACTGTCTAGCTTCGTTTGTATATTTCTCAATTCGTTCTTTAAGATCCTTATTTACATATATCGGTTTTGATTTAACTCCTACCTTTTTGGTTTTATATTTATAAAATAACTGATTACCCGTAAACTGAGAAAGTACAAAATCTATCTTTCGAAACTTTCCTCTTTTATAAAGTTTTTTAAAGTCCTCATCTGCAAATTGTTGCATACAAATTTCAGCATAATTGCCAAATTTAAGAGGTAGTACAAAGGTAACATTATTCTCTATAATATCCAATAATATTTCGTAAAAACAATCCTTAAATATCTTTGCTGCAAGAACTTTTGGGTCTTTATATCTATTTTTTACTCATTGACCAGTTAGCAGTTTATTATCTAATCCCATAAATAATTCATCTGCAGAAAAAGCATATTTATATTGAAACATAATTCATTTTCTATTTATTTTCTATAATATTGGGGCAAATTTCTTCCCATACATTTTCCTATCTCAACGTGTTTTAACATCTAATACATCATTCATATCGTTTTGCGATAAATGTGCTGGTATTCGGGCAGCATTACATAAACGTAACCAATCGCTTTTAACAGCTGTTGCTAATTGAAAAAGATTTCCATCTTTCTGTATTAAACTCTTTTTGTACATATCAATATATGCACAATATGCAGCTAATGCCTGAACTTCTTTATCTGTCAAATATGGCAATCCTTCCTCATCAACAATAATACCATGATAAAGAATTGTAACATTTCCATAATCTCTATCAAAAACCAAGTAATCTCCTTCTTGTCTATATTTGAGCAAAGCACCTTTATTATAGAAAACGTTTTTATTTAATTTCCAAGATTCTATAAATTCTTCAACCCATTGATTATAAACATCTGGATATATACCGATATTACTAGAAGTTTGTGCATCTTCAAATGGTCCAAATACTGCCTCTATAAATTCTACATTACAAGGTAGTTTAATTCTTTTATTTTCTGTGGATGTAGTATATTTATATAAACTGGTTTGTTTATTACCAATCAATTCCCATCCATTTAAGCAAATATCCTCAAAATTGGTCGTATCTATAGATGTACCATATAAGATATGTGCTTGAGAATATACCGATTTAAAATTATTTCTATTCATAATTATTTAGGCTGTTGAGTATTTGGTGTTATTGGAGTCGCAAATGAACGGTACCATCGTATATATTTCTCAGTCATACGTTTAATAATTTCATCACTCAAAATTCCCATATCTAAATAAGCGTCATTGTTGTCTTGACAACAACCTCATTCTAACAATCTACGTGGGTCTTGAAATAAAGCAATAACTGAAATATATTTAACAAAAGGTACATTAAAAATATATCCGTCCATATTTCCGTTTGCGTTAATTGCGGTATCTATATATACATATGGTGTTTGCGCTCCTCTTTTCTTAAATTTATGAAATCGATACGATTCATCTGTATAAACAGTATATTTCGTATGTCTATCAATACTTCCAATAAAACGAATTGTATCAACACCATTAATATATATAATAGGCGGTATCTCAAAATGTAACGCTCTCTCTCCAGTTTGTAATTCACAGCATTTTGACATATAATCGCAATTAACTTCAATACAATCGATTGCAAGAAACAATTCATCTAACGATAAAAGTCCTTTTAAAAGAAACTCTCTCATTATTTGATTCTTCTCAGCTATACATTCGTCTTGCAGTTGCTCTATCGATATCTTTGGGTTTGAGTTAATTCCTGCGAGACCAGTATATACGTTATTTAATATAGCTGAACTAATTTGTTCTAGTGTCATAATAAGATATATAAAAATTAAGCGGGACGGGATTAACTCCCACCCCGCTATCTGTGTGAATTATATTTTAACAGTAAAAGTTTTATATGTCTTGGATGCAAATCCTCTATCATCTTTATATAAAACCTCAACCGTGAATTGATCTCCTATTTGAGGTGTATAATCAGGTTTTGCTTCAACCCCTCCGTATTTATCAATAATGTAATTATTGTTATCTGTGATTCTATATTGAAAGGTTGCGTCCTTTTTAAGATTAGAATCATCCACAGTAGCTGAAACAACAAACTTTGCCATGATTATACATCAGCCTCCGAGTGAGCTGCCTTAATTGCGTTTTTATTCTTAGTAACCTGGGTAGCTACTGTTTCATCGGCCTTAGTATTGTCATCAATTGCTTTCTTATTAGCAGCAATGGCAGTCTTGCTATCAAGATCCTGGCTAGAAGCATATGTATCTGGAAGTATGGTAACTATCTTTTTATCTGTTCTGTTTACTTCAACGAGATGCTCCTCACTTTCGAAATCGGCATCGAGCTTTTTCAAATCGTCTTCAAAACTCGAAGCCAAAGTCTCCAATACATAGAAAGTATGCATCGTAGTCGAGTAGTTAGTCTGACCTACAACCGACATACCACCAAATCCAATACGGGGAACACAGTAAGCAAACGAATACTGTACATACTGGGCACCCTTAATAGGCATCTCAGGAGCCGAAGGAGAAGTGAAACGAAGATTAGCATAGGTCGGGAGACGAAGGTTCTGAAGTACATAGTTATAAGTACCAAACTCTACGTTGTTTTTCTCATAAGATACCACAGCACTTTTCTTATCGTTTTTGTAGTTAACAATTTCTACAAGTTCCTCAGAACTACCCTCGCAACGATCCTCACAGGTAAACTCGCTAATAACAATATTACGAACTTTCTGATACGAATCTGCGCCTTTAATAACCAATGTTTCCGTAGTTGTGGTAGGTTCATCCATTGTAATAAACTTATATTCCTTAGGTACCACTGCGTTAAATGCCTTATAAAGAACATTAACTGCCTTTACTTTAGCATCTTTCAACGCATTTGCCTTATCATCGGGTTTAGCATCTGCAGCAAGAGTGGCAACAGCAGGCAGAATTACATCGATAAGCATAGGCTTACGGAAATAATAAAGAGCCGAACCGTAATCACCGCGATAATCGCTATCAAGACCAAGCTCAATAAGGATCTGAATGTGCTTACCAAGGATACTTTCATCAGGCGTAATAGTCAGTTTAAAAGAACTGCCAGGTATAGGCGAAGTCTTATAAATCTTTTTATCAACTATATATTTGGCGAAATATTCTCCACCATCATGAATACGAAGCTTTTTGCTTTTTACGCCATTGTCTTTGAGCACAGTCTCGAAAACTTTAACTTGATCCAGGCTATTAAGCACTACTTCTTTTTGAAAATTAAACATATTGTGTAAAATTTAAGTTAATAATTATTAATTTCCAGGAACAGCTATAGTTTGATTAATAGGTACATTAGTTTGTAATCTAGGATCACTTGCGTTCTCTAAGAATAATCTAACGTAAATATTAATTATTTCATAACACACATAATCTGGAAATTCCAAAATAGGCGTGTCATCGTCTATAGCCAATACCTGATCTTGTGTCATTGAATAATACTTTGGAGCTTTTATGTAAGTAACATATAATTTTCTTAACTTCCAATTTGAGCTTCCAGTATGTATTTCAATATTTACAACAGATTGATTTGCAATTCTACTACCTTTTTCTTTTAAAGCCAAAAAACGATGATTCTTAGTATCAGTTAATGATGGAAACGTAGGTGTTTCGGGTATTGGTTCTTCCGTGATTTGTTCGTACTCTGGTCTATATCCTACTTCATTATCCATTTTATCATTAGTTGGAATTTCATTTTGAATATTGTTGTTAATAATATAATAATATGGCTTTTTATGAGATGGGCGCATATAATAATTATTAAGTATACCAGGATATAAATCTGCCGTTAATCTTTGACATGGAGCCGTTATTGTTTTTGTATCGTCACATTTAGATTTTAAATTGTTACCACTAAACTCAGCAATACAATTAAGCAAATGTACGTAATCTTTTGGTAATTGTAATTTCCAAATAGTATCATTAAATCTTGGCTCTGGAACAACGTCTTCTCCAACATCTATAATCGAGGTTGTTTGCAAAACATTAAGATCATCTGAGCTTTGTTGATTATATTCAACTCTGTTGTAGACACTGTTTATATATTGTTGAATAGCTTTATTAAACAAGTATATAAAATCTTCTAATAAAATAGAAGGCGCTTTTAACTTGTTGCATTCAATTAAAGCAAATTCGAAACTTTGTCTAAGGGTCATTCTACTTGTTTAATAAAATTATATAATTTTCTACTTTTTAATTTCTTTTGCGGTTTTCTTAATTGCCATATCAGGGAAAGTCAAATTCTTAATTGACTCATAGATGTTTTGATTTTCAGGATTCTTTAAATACATAATGATAGCTTCATCTGTAGCTCCCAACATGGTTTCACTAAACATCCAAATACCACTCTGATTGGTAATAACCTTTTTATCTTTTGCATCAATAATCAGGAGCTTCAATGCCTGATCTGAGCCTGTATACAAATCAATAATTTCCTGAGGATTTTTCTCTGCACGACTATACAAATAATCCTGTACATCTGTATCTGGAGCGTTTCTCATAGCTTTACCTAAAAGCTTACACTTAGTAAGACGTCCAGAGGCCGAGTCATTTTCAATAAATACATAGGCCTTTGTAACAAGCTGTATACGTGAAATCCTCCGTTTTGATGCCTCGCCTTCTTTTTCAACATAGAAATCGGCGCGACCATATCTTTCCTGTGTGCCATCAATAAGATAATTACCATATTTATCTTTTGCAGTTCTATCTGGCGCAATGACAGGATTTGTTTCAATGCATTTCCAAAGGTTACGTTCATAAGGATCGTCCAAATTAAAGGTACGTCCACTATATACTTCTATAAGCTCATCCTCTGGAATAAAATAATCTCTTTCAGGATCATTAAGCTCGTCAGGGCTTAATATCATTTCACTATCTCCATTATCATTATATCTAACTTTCTTTACAAAAGGAAAGTTCGTTCCATTCTTCTGTTTCATAGGCTGAAGATAATATTTCTTCATCCTTCCATATACATTCTTAAGTGTTATTGTACTCATTGTTTTCTTTCTTTAAACCAAAAATTCTATCTATAAAAGGTTTTAGTGGCACTCCCCTATATCGAAGAGTGCCCTAAAACTAATCATATCTTTAAAAAATCATATCGCTTTTAATACTAGATTTCTTCAAGTATTGCAGAACGATACGGATTCATAACACCAACACCGTGGTCAATTGTTTAATTATCAACTACTTACGTAATTGTTTAGACTATATCTTTAACTTAATTCTTGTATAAAAATTTATATCCTTTACACGTTTTTATTTTACCTTTTAAACAGTGATTTACATTAGGAAAGTATTTTCTACACTCTGTATACGATTCTCATTCCTTAATAAAATTACCATTTAAGTCATATTGTAAAATAGGTTTTTTGATAACTTTTATTTCAATAGGTTCAATACAATCAAAATATTGAAACCTTCATTGAAAGTTTTTATAAGCAGTTTGATTTCGTAAAGCATTACTAATTCCAAACGAGTTTATATTTAATGTTTTACTTGCTTCTTTTTGTGACTCTCATTTCCTTATAAATGTTCCGTCTAAGGCATATTGATATATTGCAGTTCTTTTTCTTTTATACTCTTTAGGAGTATATTTTTCCTTAAATGAAAGTAAAGCATAACAGTCTTTTACTTTAGTTTCATTTTTAATTGCTCTTTGAACATTTACAGGTAAAACATTTAAATATCTAGCAACAGCATTAATTGAAATGAAGCTTTCAATAAAAGTACCTTTAGAATCATATAGAAAAACTTCTTTATTACAACTTACATGAAAGTTTTCTAAGTTTAATTTATCGACCCTCTCTAAGGACCAAAACTTATTCCCAGTTAAACTTCCATATTTAACAGCATATGCAATTGAACTACTATTAACATCATATGCTATTCCTGCTTTTGTATAAGAATCAAATTCTTCTAAATACGATCCATCAGAATTATAACAATATACTTTTATTTGTTTATTAAAAACCATACCGTTACCTCCAATCGCCGTATTATATACATCAGGTCTTTTTAAAAAATCTTCATTTACAATTTCCAGTTCTTTCAATAAAGCATCTTCATAATCATTATATACAAATAAGGTAATTCTAATAAAATTATCTAATCCATATTTTTTTAATGCGTATTGAAATTTTGTTTTTGGATGTAAGAAATGATAACTTCTGGGACCAGAAACTCCACATCCATAATAGTTATCAAACGTATAAGGAGTTTTAGTTTGATGTACTCCGATATAAATTTTTTTGTTTATTTTATTTAATGTTAAATAAACAATTGTTTTTAAGTTATTTTCCATTTCAGTATTTTTATATACTTACGCCATAGTAGGCTAGTCGTTGAACTCATATCTAAGGATTTTGAAAATATCATTTATCCACAAAGATATTTAGCTGCTGATTGTCCAATCTTCTTTTTCTCAAACGTTCACACTTATCATTACCGATTATGTTGTAGTAAAGAAGCTCTAAGGAGTTTCCAGCAATTAAGAAAATTTATTTTTATTAATATCACTATTAATAGAGGACTCACGGTTACGTTATGA
>ERZ1034855.29-NODE-29-length-81745-cov-16.660803_pt1 | contig 81745 bp, 70 predicted proteins | sample MGYA00520699_ERZ1034855 | MGnify/ENA primary metagenome ERZ1034855 (study PRJEB33766, sample SAMN09781730) | gut metagenome | biome: gut microbiome | host: Homo sapiens | place: Madagascar | study: EMG produced TPA metagenomics assembly of the PRJNA485056 data set...
GTGCAAGTAAATCAGGTCATTGCGTTGTAAAAGATAATGAGTAAGGAAGAAAATATGAAAAATAAATGGCAAACGGTAAAACTTGGGGATGTTTTAATTCAACAAGATAAATCAAAAATTTGAAAATAATTTTTGTGAGGTTGCAGCATGAAATACTTAAAATTATCAGAAATATGTAATCCAAAACAATGGAAAACTTTATCAACCGAACAATTACTAGACAAAGGATTTCCTGTTTATGGTGCAAATGGCAAAATAGGATACTATTCAACTTATAATCATGAACTTCCTACTATCATGATTACTTGTCGAGGTGCAACTTGTGGTTCAATAAATATATCCGAACCAAAATCATGGATAAATGGAAATGCAATGTGTTTAGATAATTTATCATCAGATGTTAGTTTAAAATATTTAGCATTCTATTTACAAAATTATAATTTCAATCATGTAATAAGTGGTTCTGCTCAACCTCAAATAACACGAGAAGGCCTTGAAAAAGTAAAAGTAAAAGTATATGCAAAAGAATTGCAAGAAAAAATTTCAATTCAATTAGACAAAGTGCAAAAAATCATTTCAGAAAGCAAAGCCATTCTAGAAAAATACGATACCCTAATCAAATCCCGATTTATCGAGATGTTTGGGGATAATCCAATTGAAAACGGAAAATGGAAAGTTGAAAAACTAGGTAATCTTGGTTTATGTAAAAATGGAATGAACTTCAGTTATGAAGATAATGGTTTTGAAATAAATTGCCTTGGTGTCGGAGATTTTAAGGATAATGCTGTAATTTCAAATTGTGAAAAGCTTCCAGTTATCTCACTAAATGAGAAACCTTCGGAAGAATACTTATTAAAAGACAATGATATAGTTTTTGTTCGTTCAAATGGAAATAAAGAACTTGTTGGAAGAAGTGTTCTTGTACATCCTCGTGTATTAACAACTTTTAGTGGATTCTGTATTCGGTTCAGACTTTCAACAGATTCAATTAATCATTTATTTTTACTTCAATTTCTAAAAATGCCAAACACAAGAAAAAATATGGCTGGACGAGGTGCTAATATTCAGAATCTAAATCAACAGATTTTATCAAATCTAGATATACCAGTCCCTCAAATTGAACTTCAAAACGACTTCGCTAGTTTCGTCCAGCAAATCGACAAATCAAAATTTGCCGTGCAGAAGGCTCTGGAAAAAGCGGAGACTTTGTATAAATCGCTTATGCAGCGATATTTTGCGTAGCAAAATTCGGTAAGCAGTTTGCTGCTACGAATATTTTGGATGAATTATTCTATCTCTCGTAGTATAATAAACTAACAGGAGGTTGCAATGTATATAAAAGACGGCATTTGTTATGCAGGAGAATTAGTTCCAGAAATTGAAGTTGCCTCTATAAAGATTCTTGATGACGGAATGATGCTGGTAGATTTTTCAACTGGAGAAACTCGGCTTTTTGATGTTACAAGTCTGCTTGATAAAGGTTCAGCCTTTGCGCCTCTTGCATCCGAAGAAAACCGCCGTACAGCAAAAGTAACGCATGGTTTTGTATCTTGGTTAGATGGTGAAATTGATATTGCACCAGAAACATTATATTCAGAAAGTTATAAATACACGAAAGAAGTTTATGCGCAGGAGTTTTAGATGCCAGAGTTAAGCCGTTTTGAAGGAATGACAATTTACATGCTCTTTCGAGATAACAAAGAGCACAATAAGCCTCATGTTCATGTCTATTATGGCGAATATAAAGCTGCTATTGGCATAGATGGAGAATTATTAGCTGGAAAATTACCTGCAAGACAATTAAAGATGGTAACAGGTTGGCTTGCGCTACATGAGGAAGAAGCCTATGCCGCTTGGAATCTTGCAGTTAGCGGCGAACATTTTGAGAAAATTTCTCCGTTAAAATAAACATTCATTATAGGCTCTAAATTAAGGAGCTTATAATGAAAAAGACATTGATTAATCAAATCCAGATGGAAATGTCTGGTGTACTGAACAATGCTCAAAGACAGAAACTGTGTGATGTCCTTGAGCATTGCTTTTTTAACTTGGATATCGTTGCTTTGGATTCTCAAGCACTGAATCACGGTAAAGACAACGTAACTTTGAAAGAAGAATTTCTTTCGGCTAAGCAGATTGAAGGTTGTTCACTTCGTTCAATCAGTTATTATGGTTCAACACTTGATAATCTGATTAAAAATCTTCAAAAACCGTTTAATCAGGTTGAAACTGAGGATTTGCGTGTATACTTAAGCGAATATCAGAAGAGAAACAATGCGTCAAAACAGACAATTGATAATATTCGCCGTATTCTTTCCAGTCTTTTTACATGGCTTGAAGATGAAGATTACATTTTGAAAAGTCCTGTCCGTAGAATTCACAAAATAAAAACTACAAAGCAGGTTAAAGAGACTTATTCTGACGAAGCTTTGGAACGTTTGCGCGACAACTGCAAATGTATTCGGGATTTAGCAATCATTGATATTCTTTCATCTACAGGCATGCGTGTTGGCGAACTTGTAAAACTTAACAGAGTTGATGTTGATTTTGCAAACCGTGAATGTGTTGTTCTTGGTAAAGGTTCCAAAGAAAGAATCGTATATTTTGATGCCAGAACTAAACTGCATTTGCAGAATTATTTGAATTCCAGAAAAGATGAAAATGAGGCTTTATTTGTAAGTTTGCTTGAACCTCATAACAGGCTTGAAATTGCTGGTGTAGAAATAATGCTTAGAAAACTTGGTCGTAGTTTGGAAATAAATAAAGTGCATCCACATAAGTTCAGGCGTACTTTGGCTACCCGTGCAATCGATAAAGGCATGCCAATTGAGCAGGTTCAGAAGCTTTTGGGGCATCAAAAAATAGATACAACAATGGAATATGCTATAGTTGACCAGCAAAATGTAAAAAATTCACACAAAAAGTATCTGAGTTAGTACAAAATTTAAGCATCTCGACTAATCGCAAAATCCCGATTTATCGAGATGTTTGGGGATAATCCAATTGAAAACGGAAAATGGAAAGTTGAAAAACTAGGTAATCTTGGTTTATGTAAAAATGGAATGAACTTCAGTTATGAAGATAATGGTTTTGAAATAAATTGCCTTGGTGTCGGAGATTTTAAGGATAATGCTGTAATTTCAAATTGTGAAAAGCTTCCAGTTATCTCACTAAATGAGAAACCTTCGGAAGAATACTTATTAAAAGACAATGATATAGTTTTTGTTCGTTCAAATGGAAATAAAGAACTTGTTGGAAGAAGTGTTCTTGTACATCCTCGTGTATTAACAACTTTTAGTGGATTCTGTATTCGGTTCAGACTTTCAACAGATTCAATTAATCATTTATTTTTACTTCAATTTCTAAAAATGCCAAACACAAGAAAAAATATGGCTGGACGAGGTGCTAATATTCAGAATCTAAATCAACAGATTTTATCAAATCTAGATATACCAGTCCCTCAAATTGAACTTCAAAACGACTTCGCTAGTTTCGTCCAGCAAATCGACAAATCAAAATTTGAAATGGAAAAAATCGTAAAATTGTGCTATACTACCTTGATGTAGAGGAGCATAAGGTTGGCAAATTTTGATTTTCTAACATACGACAAAAATTATAGTGCTTTTTCGCAGTTAGCCATTGATGCAGAAAGGCAGTACAATAAAAATACAGTTTTTTCAGTTTTTGCAGCTCGTAAATCTTTAGAACAAGCTGTTAAATGGATGTACTCAGTTGATGGTGATTTACGAAAACCTTATGACGATTCCATTCAAGTGCTAGTTCACGAACCAACCTTTGTAAATGCAGTTCCATCAAATATTCTAAGTGATATGCAAGTGGTCATAAGAATTGGAAACAAAGGCGTTCACAATACTGTTGTTGTAGAAAAAAAATTTGCTCTTTTTTCTTTAAAAGCGTTATTCAATTTTCTAAATTGGCTGGATTATACCTATGGAATGGATTATAAACAGCGAACTTTTGATATAAATGCTATTCCAGTAAATAAAGTTGTTATTGCAAAAAAGCCAAATCGTGAAGAAATCCAAAAATACAAAGACGAAATAGAACAAAAAGATAGTACTATTTCAGATTTGATAAAGCAACTTGCAGAAGCTAAAGCAGAAATCCAAAACAGAAAAGAAAATCCTGTTTCAAAACCAGACCTCAAACTAGAAGATTTAAGCGAATTTCAAACTCGAAAGATGTTTATTGATGAAGACCTAAAACTTATAGGTTGGAAAATAGACCAAGTTCAAGTTGTAGAAGAATATCCAGTTGATGATTTAGAAAACATTCCTGGCAAAAAAGGATATATTGATTATGCCCTGTTTGGAAAAGACGGTTCTCCACTTGCAGTTATAGAAGCTAAAAAAACAACAAAAGATCCAAATATCGGAAAGCAACAAGCAGTTCTTTATGCAGATTGTTTGGAGCGAAAATTTGGTCGCCGTCCTTTTATCTTTTATACAAATGGTTTTGAAACATTCTTCTGGGACGATACCCAATATGCACCAAGAACCGTTAGTATGATATTCAGTATGGACGATTTACAAAAACTTATGGATAGGCGAAATTTGCTTAGTCCACTAAGCTCCGTAAAAATAAACACAGAAATTTCTGGTCGTCCTTATCAGATGAAAGCAATTCGCTCTATTTGTAGCGAAATTGAAAAGAAAATACGAAAGTTCCTCTTGGTTATGGCAACGGGAACAGGAAAAACCCGTACAGCAATTTCTATTGTTGATGTTTTAAGCCGTGCTCATTATGTTTCAAATGTTTTGTTTTTGGCAGACCGTATTCAACTTGTAGAACAAGCCTACGACGCATTTAAAGAAAACTCCCCAGAAACAACAATATGTAATCTTTTAGATTCAAAAGATAAAGAGCAAAACAAAGGTGCTCGTATAGTATTTAGTACATATCCAACAATTCTAAATGCAATAGACACAGAAAAAAACAAAGACGGAAACAGAACTTTTACACCGGCACATTTTGATTTAATAATTATTGATGAAGCCCACCGTTCTATTTTCAAAAAATATCGTGCAATTTTTGAATATTTCGATGCTTTCCTTGTTGGACTTACAGCCACGCCTCGTAAAAGTGTTGATGCAAGTACATTTGAATTTTTTGAATTACAAGATGATGTTCCAACTGATGTTTATGAATATGAAACAGCAATTTCTGATGAATATCTTGTTCCGTATCACGCTATAGAAAAAACTTCTACATTCTTAGATGAAGGGATTAATATTGATAATCTTTCGGAAGAAGATTTAGAAAAGATACAAGAAGCCGAAGAAAACGGTGATGAGCCTTTTGAAGAAATTCCGCCAAAAGCAATAAATGAATATGTATTTAACGAAGATACCACAAGAAAAGTTCTTGAAGATTTGATGCAAAAGGGTATTAAAATTAATGGTGGCGACAAACTTGGGAAAACTATAATTTTTGCTTATAACAAAAATCATGCACAACATATTGTAGATGTTTTTAACAAATATTATCCGCAGTACAAAGGCAAAATGTGTCAAAGAATTGTTTGTGATGATTCAAAAGTAAAATCAACAATTAAAGAATTTAAAAAATCAGATTCTCCTCTTCAAATTGCTGTAAGTGTTGATATGCTGGACACTGGCGTTGATATTCCAGAAATTGTAAATCTTGTTTTTTATAAAAAAATCCGAAGCAAAATTAAGTTTTGGCAAATGATTGGTCGTGGAACTCGTCTTGCTCCAAATCTTATTTGTACAGATGAAACAGGAAGTTATGTAGGTAAAAATTATTTTTATATTTTTGATTATCTACGCAATTTTGAATTTTTCAGAGAGCAAAAAAACGGAATAGAAGGATCTAGTGCAAAAGCCTTAAGCGAAAGAATTTTTGCACATAAATGCAAAGTTATAAAACATCTTCAAGATTCAGCTTGGGCAGATCAAAAATTTATTGATTATAGAAATCAACTTGTATCAGAATGTTTGGCACAAATTGCTCCTTTAAGTGAAAATTTAAAAAGAGGTTCTACAAGTGCAATTTTAGCTAGACAATATATAATAAAATATCAAAATGAAAAAGCATTTGAATGTCTCGAAGAAGATGATGTTAAAGAACTTGAAGACCACATTGCACCTCTTGTATTCAATGAAGAATTAGATCAATATGCAAAAGGTTTTGATAATTTTTGCTATGGAATTATGGAAGCGCATCTTTCTGAAAAATCCATTTCGTTTTATCGTGGAAAAATTAAAGCTGTTGCAGAAATATTGTTAACAAAAACTTCAATTAAAGTTGTAAGAGATAATTTACCACGATTACAACATTTGACAGTAAACTCTTATTATGATGGGTTGACTGTACTAGATTACGAAGAAATCAGAAAAGAAATTAGAGAACTTGCTCAATTTTCAGTGGATAAACAGTCACAAAAAAACATCTTTGTAAATTTCGATGACGATATACATGATGTTGATATTCCAGAAGGAGCAGCCAATCTTACCCCAGCTGATAATTTTGATGAATATAAAAAGAAAGTAAATGCCTATCTTTCAGAACACATGGATGATAAAGCAATTACAAAACTTAGAACAAACCAGCCATTAACAAAAGAAGATTTCGAAAATCTAAATCATATTTTTAAAGAAGAACTTGGCAACGAACAAATGTTTAATGAATTAAGTGATGGAAAATCTCTCGGTGTATTTATTCGTCGTGTTACAAAAATGGATAAAAGTGCTATAAATAACTATTTTGCAGAATTCATCAATGATACAAATATGAACAATATGCAAATTGAATTTGTGCAACGCTTAATTGACATTATTGTAGAGCAAGGCGAAATCAATATGGAATCATTGATGAAAGGAAGAGCCCCCTTTGATAGACCAAAATTCTTTACAATTTTTGGAACAGAAGCTCAAAATAAAATATTTTCACTTGTAAGAAGCATTAATGAAAATGCCAAGGAAGTAGCATAAAATTTATTTGAAGAATGAGTTATCTATTAAATTTGATGAAAACTTTTTGCTTATATAACTTCAACAGGGTTCATTCTCGACTAGGAAAAAGACTGCGTAAAGCGAAAAGCTAGCAATCGGCGGAAAATTAAAGGTAATTGCACAAAATGGCTTCAGAATACTTGACAAACTTTAATTATACTGCATAAATATAAGTTATAATGAAATTCACCGATTACGTTGAACTGCTTGTCCAGAGAATGGAAAGATACTTTGATATAGAAAAGAATTCCGTTTTTTTTGACCGCAAATATGAAATAAAGGCTGAATTCCTGAAGCGCGAAACGCAAACCTTTATCTTTAAAAACAACGTAATGGACTTTACAGAAAGCCGTGAAATCTGTCTTGTCAGGAAAGTACAGGATATTAACGACATTAAGTGTGAACTTGAACAGGTTGAACATATCCTTAAAGAAACCGTAAATCCATCAAGGCACCATCAGTCAACAATTGTAACTCTTGTCCTTGTGCATAACTCTGTGTCAAAGGAAATGGCATCACTTGTAAAAAAGTTCAGGTTCAGGAAACTCTACAAAATGGGTTTCTGGGGATGGTCGGAAGGCTGCGCGGTTCTTGTAGATCTTAACGCAGGCAAAGTTCATTCTTCAGTCTACGCAAGGGAAAAGCGCAAATTCTTTTCTCCCGACATGCGCTTAAAATAAGCAAGAAACTAGTTTCAGCAAATTTCAATTCTGATATTTTCTGAAACTTCTTCTATATATTACCGACGGGTTTCCGCCAAAAGAGGTTTTTTCATGAACTCCTTAGTTCTCTTAATCGCAGGAATCGTAATTTTCCTGGTTGCTTACATCTGCTACGGCGGATATCTGGCAAAAAAGTGGGGTGTCACAAAAAATGACATCGAAACTCCGGCACACCGTTTTCAGGACAACACGGACTACGTTCCGACAGAAGCTCCTGTCTTATTCGGTCATCACTTCTCTTCAATTGCAGGAGCCGGCCCGATAACAGGACCTGCACTGGCTGCTGTTTTCGGATGGGTTCCCGTTTACCTGTGGATTGTCATCGGTTCCGTATTCTTTGGCGGAGTCCATGACTTTGGTGCACTTGCAGCATCTTTGGATAACGACGGAAAATCTGTCGGTGAAATCATCAAGACAAATGTTTCAAAGCGTGCACAGACAATTTTTAACTGCTACGCATGGATTACACTTACGCTGGTAGTTGCAGCCTTTACAGACATGTGCGCAAAAGCCTTTGCCTATAATCCTGCAGACGCTGCATCTCTTGTAGGAGCACAGGCCGGAACTGCTTCAATTCTTTTCATCGTTCTAGCCGTCCTCTTCGGATTCTCCAGAAGATTTCTTCATGCAAACCTTACAATCAGCACAATTCTGGGTGTAATTCTCATCGGCACTTCAGTTGTAATAGGATACTACTGTCCGGTAATCAAGATGAATGTAGTACAGTGGCGCATTCTTCTTATTATTTACATTGCCGCAGCATCTGTTCTTCCTGTATGGCTCCTTCTCCAGCCACGCGACTATCTGTGTTCATTCCTGCTTTACGCAATGATGGCCGGAGCAATTCTTGGTGTTTTCATAAAACATCCTACTGTTCAGCTTACACCTTTTGCAGGATTCAATGTAAACGGCAACTCTCTATTCCCGTTCCTTTTCGTAACTGTAGCCTGCGGTGCCGTTTCAGGATTCCACTCACTCATTGCATCAGGTACAACTTCAAAACAGCTAGACAAGAGATCAAATGCCAAACTGGTTGGTTACGGTTCAATGTTGGTTGAAGGACTTCTTGCAATTGTTACACTTATTGTAGTCTGCTATCTCTCAAAGGATGGTGCAACAGATGCAGTAACAGGAGCAAAACTCGGAGCTCCTTCTACTGTATTTGCACGCGGAATTTCTGAATTCATGAACACATTCGGAATTCCACTTGAAGGCGGACGCGTATTCGTAATTCTTGCATATTCAGCCTTTGCCCTTACTTCACTTGATACAGCAACAAGAATAGGCCGCTATCTTATGCAGGAACTTGCAGGTGAACTTCCTGAAGGAAACCCCGTAAGAAAAGCCGCTTCAAACATGTACATTGCAACAGGTCTTACAATTGCTGTTTCTGTTATCTTTTTGGTTGCCGGTTACCAGAAAATATGGCCGATTTTCGGTTCTGCAAACCAGCTTCTCGCAGCGCTTGCACTTCTTGCAATTACAGCCTGGATGTACAAGAAGGGAACACACTCTTTCAGCACAATTATTCCTATGATTGTAATGTTCGCAGTTACCTTCACAGCCCTTGTTCTTATAATTATCAAGAATTTCCAGCCGAACGGATTTGTTCCGCTTGCTGTAGTAGGAATTGTTCTTTTTGCACTTGCAGTTATTCAGCTTGTTGAAGCAACTGTAATTATCGCAAAGGGTTACAAAAACAACGCACAGTAAGATATTCAGTTAAAGTCTGAATTCAATTTACAAACACCCGCTTCTGTAAAAATCAGAGCGGGTGTTTTTTTATGCCGCGCACTAATTGAACGTTTCTGAATGTTGAAAATTTGAGTCGAATGTACTAAAATCCAGATATGCAAAATAAGTTTTCTTTTTTTATTCTTACACTTTTGATTTCTGTAGCGACGGCTTCGTGCGCAACAACTTCTGCCTCTTCCAAAACAGGTTCTGCGGCGGCCGGTTCAAAAAACACAATTCCGGCAGCAACAATAAAAATGTATGACAACTGCCCGCAGGAAACACGCGCTCTCAAAATAGAAACTGCCCTTATGGCCACAATCGAAGGCTACCGCGGAATGACAGAGGCAACTTTTACGCAGATGCCGTCAAAAAAAAATATCGGTGACGTAACAGAATATATTGCTGCCTGCACTTCAATAAAAAAAGCACTTGAAGACGGAAAAGCCGTCCCATGCACGCTTTCTTTTGCAACAACAGCCGACGGTGAAGGACAGGTTCTGGACTTTTCTTCAGAAGAAAAAATAATTCAAACACTTTCCATGATGATTACAGCCGGAATACAGCAGGTTTACGCCCGCTACACTTTTTAAAAATATTCATGAGTGAAAACAAATCTTTTCTTACCGAACAGCTCATAACCTACATAGGCAACAAAAGGGCCCTTCTGGACTTTATAGGACAGGGCATTTCTTTTGTACAGGAAGATCTTGGCAGGAAAAGACTTTCGACCTTTGACGTCTTTAGCGGAAGCGGAATCGTATCGCGTTTCATGAAGCGGTGTTCCACAAAACAATACGTAAATGACCTCGAAGACTACGCAGGAATCATAAGCTCGTGTTACCTTTCAAATGCGGCAGACATAAACCTTGCAGAACTTGACGAACTGCGCGCACAGCTGAACAGTATGTGTGAAAAAGAACTCAGCTCTCATCTTTCAAAAGACAAAACTTCTTTCAAATCAAAGCCGGGATTTATTTCAGAATATTATGCTCCACAGGACATGAACGACATTCAGAAAGAAGAAAGATGCTTTTATACACCGTACAACGCGTGTTTTCTTGACTGCATGCGCCAGTCCATAGACAAAATTGTTCCTGAACAGTTGCGCAAATATTTTATTGCACCACTTCTGGCAGAAGCTTCTGTTCATGCAAATACCGGCGGCGTATTCAAGGGCTTTTACAAAAACAGCCGCACAGGTACAGGAAAATTCGGCGGTAACGGGGCGAATGCGCTTTCAAGAATTCAGGGCAAAATTGAACTTAAACTGCCGGTATTGAGCAGCTACAAAAGTGCCGTGACAATTTTCCAGAGTGATGCAAACCTTCTTGTAAAAAGCCCTGACAGTCCCGCAGTTGATATTGCCTACATTGACCCGCCCTACAACCAGCATCCCTACGGTTCAAATTACTTTATGCTCAATCTCATTGCCGGCTACACAAAACCCGACGCAGAAAAGATGAGCCGCATTTCGGGAATTCCGCGCGACTGGAACCGCTCTGACTACAACAAAAAACGCTTTGCGGCGGCAACTTTTCTGGACCTGGTACAGAATATCCGCGCAAAATATCTTCTTATTTCGTTCAACAATGAAGGCTTTATTCCGGAACAGGAAATGATAGCACTTCTGGAATCTGCAGGAACAGTTACCGTGCTTGAGTCACCCTACAATGCTTACCGGGCAAGCCGCAATCTTTCGGGAAGAAACATTCATGTAAAGGAATACCTGTACGTGGTAAAAAAGAACCGCTAGAAAACATCTAGTAAAATTCCACTTCGCAGGACACGGGCAGGTGGTCACTGTAACCTTCACCGTTCCAGACTGTATATTTCTTCGGAACAAAAGTAATCTCTTCACACCACGGGCCGCTGCATTCTGCCCCAAAAGAGACAATCCGTGCACCGCCGGCCGCAAACATATTGTCAATTCTGGACCATTCGTCCCTGAAGAAATAACTTCCCGGTTCCAAAAGAAGCCCGTCTTCATCAAACCACGGCGACTGTATTTGTACAACGCGGCCCGAATTTGTTCTTAAACTGACACCCGCGGCGGCGGATCCCTGTTCAAACTCAAGAATATCGCGGTTAAAATCCCCGAGTGCAAGAACACACGCATCCTGTTCCAAAAGCGCGCAGATTCTTTCTGCAAGAACGCCTTCTTCCCTAACCCGCCATTTTTCTGTAACTTCCGCGCCGCCGCTCTTGCTTTTCCAGTGGTTCACAAGAAGAACAAGATCAGAGTTCCCGCAGACAACGCTTACTTCTATAAGTGGCCTTAACCTGGGCATTTCTTCACTTTCAGAACGCACATCCAGATTGTGAACGCGCATATTTTCAAGCGGAATCCTCGAAAGAACACCGCAGCCGATTGCACTTCCTTCATTCTTTGCATAGCATCCGTAAAGATACTGCTTTTTTACATTCCACTCGCCGGCCAGAAAATTGCTTATGTCATGCATAACAGAAGCGCTTTCCAGCTCTTCCATTACAAAAACATCTGCATCAAGTTCGCGTATAACAGAGCATAACCGCCTGAGTCTTTCCTTATACGGCTCTTCACCCCACCGCCGGCTTTTTATAAATTCAGAATATTCACTTCCGTCACACTGTGCGTCAAAAAATGTCTGTACATTCCAGTTTACAATCCTAAGTGAAGCAGCCTTTTCAGTCTTTTGCCGGTTACATTCACCGCCGATATTCCCGCAGGAGCAGGAAAAAAACGCAAGGACTGCGGTCAGAAAAATAAATGCTTTTGTAAAATATTTCATCAACTACCCCTATAAATGTTCATGAGTAAATCTTCAGAGTCTACGCTTATATTAATAGAACCTGATTTTTCAAATTCACCAAAAATCAAAAAAAAATCCGATATTTTTATAGTGATAAATTTCACAATAAAAGCAGAATTTCTTAAAATTTCTCTTAAAAAACCACCCGTACCTTGTAAAACCCGACAAAACGGTTCAAATTCAATAGACCAAACCGATTTTTAGCAATAAAATTGAATTATTGTTTGTGAAATCAAGTGATTTTTTTCACAATGTATCAAAAGAAGAGTTCCTGTTAATGAAAGAAATACCAAGACCTTCCAAAAGGCGTCTCGTTTTACTTAAGCGGCTTCTTTCGGAATATGAAGAAAAAACAATAACGTCCCAAAAAATAGAGTCGCTCACAGGCTGGTCTGCGGCTGTTGTCAGAAGGGACATTTCTCTCCTTAACATTCACTGCGGTGCAAGCAACGGATACAAAGTCTGCGAACTCAAAGCTTCACTTGACGAACTTATGGACAGCGACAGTCAGGAACAGAAATGTTGCATTGTGGGCCTGGGCAGAATGGGACAGGCTCTTCTTGACAATACCGAACTCCAGTCTTCGCAGTTCAGAATTGTTGCAGGCTTTGACTCAAACGTAAACCGCACCGAAGTTCTGCGTTCTGTTTTTCCGCTTCATCCGACTACAATCCTTGAAAGCGTCATTCAGTCAGAAAAGATAGAATATGCAATTCTTTCCGTAGAAAAAGAAGAAGCCCAGCCGATTGCCACAAGGCTTTCCTCCTGCGGAATAAAGGGAATAGTAAACTACACGCCGTGTGTACTTACGGTTCCGCACAATATAGAAGTAGAAAACGTCTGCCTGCTTACGGCGCTAGAAACGCTGTGTGCACAGAGTTCAAAATAAAAGGAAGCCAAAGATTTTTATTTCTGGAACTTCCACAAAAAGTTTAATGTACAAAGGGGTACAAGTATGAGCAGAGTCTACAATTTTTCAGCAGGACCTTCTTGCCTTCCAGAAGAAGTATTAAAGGAATGCGCAGCCGAGATGCTCGACTACAAGGGAACAGGCCAGTCCGTTATGGAAATGAGCCACCGCTCCAAGGTATACAAGCCCATCATTGAAAATGCAGAAGCTCTTGTACGCAAGCTTATGAATGTTCCTGACAACTACAAGGTTCTTTTTCTTCAGGGAGGCGGAAGCACACAGTTTGCAATGGTCGCCCAGAATCTTGGAATACACACAGGAAAAGCCGCTTACATCAAAACAGGCGTTTGGGCAAAAAAAGCTGCCGCAGAAGCTGCCCACCTTGGAATAAAAGTTGACACAATCGCTTCAAGTGAAGACAAAAATTTCTCTTACATTCCCAAAGTAGAAAAAATCAGCGGTGACTACGACTACGCATACATCTGCTTTAACAACACAATTATGGGAACACACTACGAATACATTCCCGACACAGGAAACATTCCGCTTGTTGCAGACATTTCTTCATGCATTCTGTCAGAACCGCTCGATGTAAGCAAGTTCGGACTTCTTTTTGCAGGAGCACAGAAAAACCTTGCACCGGCCGGAGTAACACTTGTTATTATCCGCGAAGACCTCATTACAGAAACTCCGCGCGAGGGAACACCTACAATGATGATGTACAAAACCCACGCAGACGCAGAAAGCATGTACAACACTCCGCCATGCTACACAATTTACGTAATGGGAAAAGTTCTTGAGTGGATAGAAAAAACCGGCGGCGTAGAAGCAATGCACAAGCGCAATCTTGAAAAGGCAAATCTTTTCTACAATTACCTTGACTCAAGCGATGTATACCATGCAACTGCAGAAAATGGAAGCCGTTCTCTCATGAACATTCCTTTCCTTACAAAAGAAACTGACGCAGACAAAGCAAAGGTTATCAACGACAAATTTGTAAAGGAAGCCGCAGAAGCAGGTCTTGTAAACCTTGCAGGACACCGTCTCGTAGGTGGAATGAGGGCTTCAATTTACAATGCCATGACAATTGACGGCGTTAAAGCACTCATTGCCTTTATGGACAAATTTGCAAAGGAAAATTTCTAAACCAAAAATTCAGGAGAATCAGAAAAAATGTTTAAGATTCAGACACTCGACAGAATAAGCGCAAAAGGACTCGACAACTTTCCGCGTGATGACTATGAAATTGCAAGCGAAATCGTAAGACCGGACGCAATTCTTGTACGCTCACACGACATGCTTTCAATGGAACTTGACCCGAGCGTAAAGGCAATAGCAAGAGCCGGTGCAGGAGTAAACAACATTCCGGTAAAAGATCTTTCACAGAAAGGAATTGTTGTATTCAACACACCGGGAGCAAACTCAAACGCTGTAAAGGAACTTGTAATTCTTTCACTTCTTATTGCAAGCCGCCCTGTAATTGCCGCAAACAAATGGGTTGAAACACTCGCAGGCAAGGGAGCCGAAATTGCAACGCTTGCAGAAAAAGGCAAAAAGAATTTTATAGGCCAGGAAGTAAAAGGAAAAACTCTTGGTGTAATAGGACTCGGTGCAATCGGAGCACAGGTAGCAAACACTGCAATTGAACTCGGAATGAACGTAATAGGATACGACCCGTTCCTTTCTGTAGATGCTGCATGGAGCCTTAACCACGAAGTAAAACACGCAGAAACCCTGGACACGCTTTTTGCAAAGTCAGACTACATTACTGTACATGTTCCCGAAACACCTGATACAAAGGGACTCATTAACGCAAACACAATCAAAAACATGAAAGACGGTGTGCGCATTATAAACATTGCACGCGGTGGCCTTGTAAACAACGAAGATGTACTTGCCGCAATCAACAGCGGAAAAATCGCCGCACTGGTAACAGACTTTGCAGCAGAAGAACTTCTTGGAAATGACAAAGTAATCTGTATGCCGCACCTTGGAGCTTCAACTCCAGAAGCAGAAGAGAACTGTGCAGTAATGGCCGTAAAAGAATTGCGTGACTTCCTTGAAGCAGGAAACATTGAACACAGCGTCAACTTCCCAAAGTGCAAGCTGGACTCAGAAATTCCTGCTGGCGGAACACGTCTTTGTATCTGCAACAAGAATGTTTCAGGTGTAGTATCAAAATTCACTTCTGTACTTGGAGACGCAAAATTCAACATTGCATCCATGATTAACCAGAACAGAAATGACCTTGCATACAACCTTATTGATGTAGACGGAAAAATCGATGACGAAACCGTAGCAAAACTCCAGAAGATTGACGGAGTAATTTCGGTTCGCCTCATTTTTGCATAATTTCTTAAATGGTAAAAAAAAGTCCCGGTAGCATGCTGCCGGGACTTTTTTATCTTCTTCAAAACAATTTATTTATAAAGAAAAATAAACAGCAAAGAAATGAAGCACACTTCCGCCAAGAACAAAAAGATGAAAGATACTGTGAGTCCACTTATACTTGCGCATAAGGAAGAAAACTCCGCCAACTGTATAAGCTGCACCGCCTGCAAAAAGCATTGCGCGGCAAGTATTTGAAAGAACTGTTCCCAATGGATAGAATGTAAATACAGAAATTATAAGCCAGCCCAAAACAAGATATGTAAATACAGAAAAACTTCTGAGCCTTGACTTGAACACAGAATACAGTGCAATGAGAGCCGCGCAAATTCCCCATACACTGGCGCAGATTGCGATTCCTGCAGATGAAGGAATTTTTGTAAGAACAAACGGCGTGTAGGTTCCGGCTATAAGAATATAAATTGCATCGTGGTTAAGAACCGAAAATACCTTTCTTGCTCCCGGAACAGTTATTGCATGGTACAAAGTTGACATTAAATAAAGAATAAAAAGTGATGCGCCAAAAATACTGAAGCTTGTTACATAAAGTGCTGTACTGCTTCCAGCCGGAGTATGAAAAACAGCTCGGATTACAAGAAGAACAATTGCTGCTGCACTCAGTCCCGCACCTATTCCGTGGCTTATTGAATTGAACAGTTCCTCGCCCAAAGTATACTGGCGCGGCTGGCGTTCATTGTAAGCAAGACGTGCATTTGCCTTCTGTATACGAAGTTCTTTCTTCTGTGCACGTTCTGCAACCTTTATCTTTTTGCGCTCAGAGTTTACCGCGTATTCCATTTTTATAGCGCGAATTTTTTCTTTTGTCTGAGCCTTGATTGTTTTTATTGCAGCCTTTCTCTTTGCTTTAAGAGATTTTTTGGTGATTCTAAGCGAAATATCAGCCATAATTTTCCCCTGTTTCTTAATATTGAATATCAACTATTATACAGTATCTGAAATTCAGTTACCACAAGATATTTAATTATGACATATTTTAAGAAAATGTCAATGCTGATTGAAACAAGCCGTTAAAATCTGTATAATATGAACATTATGAGCGAAAACAAAGATTTATGTCCGTGCGGCAGCGGAAAAGCATACTCAGACTGCTGCGAAGTTTATATCAAGGGAACAGCAAAGGCTCCCACCGCCGAAGCTCTCATGAGGGCAAGATACACAGCTTATGTAAAGCATGAAATTGACTTTATCATCAACAGCTGCGAAAAAGGTGACAAAATTGCCGAAATAGACAGAAAAGCAACAGAAGACTGGAGCAACAAAAGCACATGGCACGGTCTTAAAATTCTGCGTACCGAAAAGGGAACAGAAAATGACGATGAAGGAATCGTAGAATTCGAAGCAACATACACCCAGAAGGGAATCCGCGACGTTCACCACGAAATCGGCGGTTTCAAAAAGGTTGACGGCGAATGGCTCTACAGCGAAGGCATGCTGCGCCCCACAACAGTAGTCCGCGAAGGCCGCAAAATAGGCCGCAACGAACCCTGCCCCTGCGGTTCCGGTAAAAAGTATAAGAATTGTTGTGGAAAGAACTAATTTATTTCCACAACAATTCTATTGAATATTGCGACCAGCGGGAGCAATTACCATATTGTGGAAAGAACTAAGTTTTTGACACACACAAGGCTACGATGACAGAGAATATTTACACCGGTTTCCATGCCGTTGAAGAAAAAATACGCAAATACACCTCGCAGGATAAAACTGACTCAAAACTAAAAGTCTATTTTGCAAAGCCCGGACCCAGAATAAAAAAAATTCTGGCACAGGCAAAAACTGCGGGAATAAACTGCGAAGAAACCGACGAAGAATATCTCGACACACTCGTAGCCAGACTGCCTCTTCAGGCACGTGACCACAGGGGAATTGTTCTTACCGCCACCGAAGAACAGCAAAAGGCGCGCAATGATGTTCAACTTGAACAGTGGCTTTCTGTCTGTCCTAAAACAGCAACGGTTGTAATGCTCGACGGCGTAACAGACCCGCACAACATTGGCGCTATTCTAAGATCCTGCGACCAGTTCGGTGCAAACCTGCTCATTGTTCCTGAACGCAACTCCACGTCACAGATACAGAACAACGAAACCATTGCAAGAACAAGCGCCGGTTCAAGTGCCTGGGTTCCTCTTGCAGTAGTAACAAATCTGGTAAGGGCGGCCCAAATTCTAAAAGAAGCCGGTTTCTGGATTTACGGTGCAGACGCAGGCGGCTCTTCCCTTCAGAACACAAAATTTGCACAGAAATCATGCATAATAATGGGTAGCGAAGGAAACGGAATGACAAAACTTCTTGCCCGCCAGTGTGACAGCATTGTTTCAATACCCACCTGCGGAAAAATCGACAGTCTTAACGTCTCTGTCGCCGCTGGAGTCCTTCTTTACGAGCGCCACCGCCAGAATTTTGAGCAACCTTCATCTGACTGTTAAATACCTGTTAATTGACTAGAAACCTAAGTCTTGGTATTATAAAATAATGAACGTAATACTAGGTACCTCGGCCTCAGGCGGAATAGGAGTCGGAAAGGCATTTATTCTTCCAGAAACAAAGGAACGCAAGATTCCAAAATATAAAATTTCAGCCGATGAAGCACCTATCGACTGGAACAGATTTGAATCTGCCTGTAAAAAAACAAGAGAAACCATTTCCAAACATCTTGAATCAGTACAAAAAGACAGCGTTCAGGGCGTTCTTCTTGAAACCTACCAACTCATGCTTACAGACCCGGTTTTCATGCAGGAACTTCACCAGTCTTTTCTGGAAAAACTCTACAATATAGAATATACACTCAACGAAAAGGCCGAAGAATATGCCGACAAGCTCAGAAACAGTGGCAACGACTACCTGGCCGAACGTGCACAGGATATAACCGACGTTTTTGGCAATGTACTGGACACCCTGCTCAACTACCAGCCCTTTGACATAACCGAAGTTCCCGACGGAGCCGTAATTGTAGCGCGGGCAATGAAAACAAGCGACACGGTTATTCTGAGTAAACGCAAAATAGCAGGACTTGCCCTTACCGAAGGCGGAATTTCAAGCCACGTGGCCATTCTTGCAAAAAGCTACGGAATTCCGGCTGTATTTGCGCTTAATAACATTACGTCACAGGTTCTGAACGGCGAGACAATTGTTGTTGACGGCACACTCGGCGAAATAATCACACAGCCCGATGAAGCTACCTTAAAAGAAGCAAACGAAAAAATAGCAGCCGAAGAAAGATATCTTGCAACCCTTAAAAAATTTAGGGATCTTCCGGCAAAAACGCAGGACGGAACTTTATTCAAGGTGTATGCAAACATTGGTACTCCCGAAGAAGCACAGCTTGCACTTGAACAGGGCGCAGACGGAATAGGACTGTTCCGCACAGAATTCCTTTTTATGAACGAAATAAAGCAGCAGAATAGGGAAGGCGGCTCTTTTTCAAATTCACTCAGCGAAGAAGCACAGTTTAAAGCCTACAAACAGGTTCTTGAACTTATGGGCGACAAACCCGTAACAATACGCACACTTGACGCAGGCGGAGATAAACTCATTGCAACAAATGACATGCCTTCCCTTACAGAAAAAAATCCACTTATGGGACTGCGCGCAATACGTCTTTCACTGTTCTACCCGCAGATGTTCAGAACACAGCTTCGTGCCCTTTACCGAGCCAGTATTTACGGTAACCTTAAGATTATGATTCCGCTTATTACCGACGTTTCGCAGGTAGAAACTGTTTTGGGAATCGCACGTGGTGTTCAGCTTACATTAAAAGAAGACAATATTCCGTTTAACCCCGACGTTCCTATTGGAATAATGGTAGAAACTGCAGCGGCGGCAATCTGTTCTGACTGTCTGGCACCACATTCAGCATTTTTTTCACTCGGAACAAACGACCTTACGCAGTACACGCTCGGTGTTGACAGGGAAAACCCCAATGTTGCACCACTTTACAACGAATACAATCTTGCAGTTCTGAGAATGATAGAACTTACAATACAAAATGCAAAGAAATTCAATATTCCTGTTTCGGTATGCGGAGAAATGGCTGGAACAAAGAAAAGCGCGATTATTCTTGCCGGAATGGGAATCAGAAACTTAAGCATGGCTCCAAAACAGATTCCCGTTATTAAAGAAACGCTCTCGCAGTTTTCTATAGAAGAGCTCGAGACTCTCACAAAGCGCTCTGTTTTCTAAAGCAAAGTCCGGAGACAAAAATGACAAAAAAGAAAAGAAAGCCCGATTTTTCAAAACCAAAACCGATTGCCACCGTTGAACAGACAGAAGAACTTGAAGACAAGACTGAACAGAATGAAGCTACAGAAGAACAGATTTCTGACGGTGACGAAATAGAAAGCAAGCGCAAAGTACGCACACAGAAATTCTTTCCTGACAAAATATATTTTAACCTGCCGCTCATTGTAATTGCAGGCCGCCCGAATGTAGGAAAATCCACGCTATTCAACGCGCTCACACACACAAAGCGTGCCATTACCGACCCTACTCCCGGCGTAACAAGAGATCCTGTAGAAGGAACCTGTTTTATTGCAGGCAAACCCGTTCATCTCGTTGACACAGGAGGATACAAACTTACACGTGATATGCAGTCGCGCGAAAGTGAAATGGACGATCTCGTTGTAGAAAAAACAGTGCAGACCCTGCGCAAGGCAGACAGAATTCTTCTTCTTCTTGACGCAACAGAAATTACGGCCGAAGACGAAGAGCTTATTTTAAGGCTGCGTCCCTGGTGGAACAAACTTATAGCCGCCGTCAATAAAACAGAAGGCGGTAAAAACGAACATCTTGCATTCAACTACATGCAGTTCGGTTTTAATGACATAACACCAATTTCGGCGGCGCACGGTGACAATATTCCGTTGCTTTGCGAAAAGATGGTGGCGGGACTCGATTTTTCAAAAGTAACAGAAGGCACGGAACAGGAACTTCCAATCCGCATTGCAATTCTTGGAAAACCAAACACCGGTAAATCTACACTCAGCAACGCCCTTACGCACACAGAAGCTTCTATCGTAAGTGACTACGCAGGAACCACGCGCGATGTAGTAGAAGGAAGTTTCAGATATAATGGAAGGGATATTCAGATTCTGGATACAGCCGGAATAAGACGCAAGTCAAAAGTTTCTGACAACGTTGAATATTATTCGGTCAACAGAGCAATTAAAACTCTTGACGAATGCGATGTTGTCTTTATCATGATTGACGCCAAGGAAGGCCTTTCGGAACAGGACAAAAAAATTACATCCCTTGCCTTCGAGCGCGGCCGTGGTGTGATATTTGTTCTGAACAAGTGGGATCTTCTTGAAGACCAGAGCAACAAAGCTATCAGGGATACACAGAACTGGATTCAGACAATGTTCGGTCACATGAACTGGGCACCGATTGTTCCGCTGAGTGCAAAAAACCGCGACGGAATTAAAAATCTCATGAACACTGCTCTTGAACTTTTTGAGCAGCTCAACAGAAAGGTAGACACTGCCTCTCTAAACCTTGCTCTCAAAGACTGGCTGTTCAAGTATCCGCCGCCAGCAACAAAAGCAATTCACTTTAAAATACGATACATAACGCAGACAAGCATTAATCCCGTAAACTTTCTCATCTTTGCAACACGCCCTGACAATGTTCCGGGAAGTTATGTTTCATATCTAAAGAACAGAATACGCGAAGACCTCGGCTTTGACAACATTCCTGTTCAGATAGAAATGAAAGCCAGCCGCCAGAAATGGCAGGACAGGAACGAAAAGGAAAGCTGATGGCAAGATATTCAATCGGCGAGATTGAAAAACTTACAGGAATAAAACCTCACGTTCTGCGTTACTGGGAAGAAGTTATCCCAAGCCTGACTCCGCAAAAAGGATTGGGCGGTCGGCGTGAATATTCCCAGCACGATCTTGATGTAATACAGCGGTTAAAGTACCTTATCTTTACAAAAAAATTTACAATCGACGGGGCAAGACGCCAGCTCATTCACGACAGCAGCGGTGATGAAAAAAAAGCAGCCGCTCTTCAGGCTATAAGCGAAATAAGAGAAGAACTTGGCGAAATTTATCTTGCCCTGAACAAAGCAAAATCCGGAGAAGCACAAAGCGATGAAAAGAAATGAAACTGAACTCAAATGGTATGAAAAAAAAGCAGGCCTCACGCGTTCAAGAAATTCACCGGATCCAAAGAAAGAAAACAGGAAAAATAAATTTAAAGAACGTACAGACGGTAAAATAAAATTCAATTCAGAAAAAAAATACGCTCCCAAAAAAACAGCCCTTACAGTTTACAAACCCGACAATTATCTTTTTGACATAAACGCAATTCCACAGGACGGAATAAAAATTCTGAATAACTTCGGGCAGATTATCGAGTCTGCATATCCTCTCAATTCAAAACAGAAAGCACTTCTTCCCATTCAGATAAGGGAACTGAGCCACAATCTTACCGACGAACGCAGTGAAAGAAGACGCGGTTACATGAATCAGACAACAGCTTTAAGCGCATACGTGCGTTACTATACCTGGTGGAATCTGGTCCGCCTTACAAAACTGTTTGCAAGTCTTCCGAAAGATTTTTTTTCACTCGAAAAAGATTCTGTCTGCCTTGACATAGGAAGCGGTCCTCTTACCGTACCGGTTGCACTTTTTATAAGCAGACCGGAACTCAGAAAAGTTCCGCTTACGTGGTACTGCATGGATATTTCGCAGAATTCTCTTTCTATGGGAGAAAATATTTTTCTGTCTGTTGCGGCGGCACTCAAGACAGAACCGTGGAAAATAATAAAAGTAAAAGGTGAAATAGGAACTGAAATAAAACAAAAAGCCGCGCTTGTAACATGCGCAAATGTTCTTAACGAACTGCACGAAGATTTTTCTTTGCCGCCGGACTTTCTTGCAAAAAAATACTGCGAAAAAATTCTTTCGTATACAGACAACAGTCCAAAAATAAAAATTCTTGTAATTGAACCAGGTGTTCCCAAAACAGCGCGTCTTGTAAGTTTAATGAGGGATTCTTTTTTAAGAAAAGATTTTGTTCCGGTTTCACCCTGCACACACTGCAGCGAATGCCCTATGGACGGAAAGCGCGGCGGAAAATGGTGCAACTATTCCTTTGCAACAGACAACGCCCCTGCGGTGCTTAAAAAACTTTCAGAAAAAGCAGATCTTCCGAAAGAGAGAGCTGTTCTTTCGTTTTTTGCCGTTCAGAAAAAAACTGACGGTGAAGAAAAAGATGCCGCGCAAATAAATTCTGACAACACCACACTGCGCTTTAGAATTGCAAGCGACCCGATAAGACTTCCGGGCGCAAGAACAGGATACTATGCGTGTTCTGACAAAGGACTTCTGCTGGTTGTTTCTGACTCAAAACTTCTGTCCGGCCAGGCATTTACAATTCCCGAGCCAAAAAAAAATCAGGGCATAGACCAGAAGTCCGGTGCCCTGATTATTGAACTTTAATTTATGTTCCGCATAAAAAACAAAAATCAGTCTGCATACATTTTTGCAATCTTGTCTTTGTAGATTTCTGCAATTCTGTAACGCATTATTTCCTGCTTTGCACTCATTTCTACACCGACTTCAAACGGCTTTGTAATAAGTGCAATCTTGTTAATGCGCTCGTAGGCTTTGAAGCCGTTCTTTGAGTTAACGGCCTCGGCAACTTCATTTTCAATAAGTTTCTGTATGGCTTCGGTTTCTACAAGTTTTTCATACGTGTCGGCCTGAATTCCGTTTTCTTCGGCATATGACGCAAGTTCATCCTGATTGGGAAGAATGATTGCCGTAAGATAACGCTGGTCTTCGCCTTTTTCGTTTGTTCCAAAAACAACTGCACTTGTAACAAAACGCGATTCCTTTATCTTTGACTCGATTGGAAGAGGTTCAATGTTTTCACCGCCAAGAAGAACGATTGTGTCCTTTTTTCTTCCGAGAAGCTGAATCTCACCGTCTACAGTAAGAATAGCGATGTCACCGGTGTCAAACCAGCCATCCACTGTCATAACCTTGTCGGTAAGATCAGGTCTCTTGTAATATCCCTGCATGACACAGCCGCCCTTAATCTGAAGGTTACCCTTTTTGCAGCGGCCAAGAATAATTCCGTCATCATCAACAACGCGAACCTGCATTCCGCGCAGAGGTGTTCCGACGTTGCGCATTACAGGATCAACAATCGGACGTACACAGACAATAGGTGCAGTTTCTGTAAGGCCGTAACCTTCGCAAACCTTTACGCCGACTGCCCAGAAGAATTTGTCGATGTTTTCGGGATAGGCACCACCTCCTGCAATTCCCGAACGGAAGTTCTTTCCAAGCATTGCACGTATTTTTCTGAATACAAGAAGATTTCCGAGCATTTTGATCGGATAGAGAAGAAGCCACGGCAGAACAAGAACCGGCCACCAGAAACCAAGATAGTCCCTTCCGAAGCGAGAATTTTTTCTGCGTAGTTTTCTATCTATTGAACACCAGAGCATTGCTTCTGCTACAAAGAAGCGGAACATAATATAAACAAGCCCGCCGGTTTTTCTCATCTTGCGCCAGATTCCGTCATAAACGGCTTCCCATACGCGGGGAACAGCCGGGAGAAGATAAGGATCAAGTTTCTGCAAATCCTGAAGAAGTACACTTCCGATAGGCTTACTATAGCAGAGGGTTCCGCCCTGTGAAAGAATAACGTATTCAACTGCGCGCTGGAAAGCATGCCATACAGGAAGAACACAAAGTGCGCGCTCGCCTGGGTTAAGGAAAATGCGTTCTGTAACTTCATCAAGCTGGGTAAGAATGTTTCCGTGGCTGAGCATTACACCTTTTGGAGTACCGGTTGTTCCGCTTGTAAAAATAATTGTTGCAAGATCATCCCACTGTCCTTTTTCGAGTTCCTGTTCTACAACATCGGGATTTTCTTTGCGCCATTCGTGTCCAAGTTTCTGCAGGTCTTCAAAAAGATGGTATCTTAAGTTAGCATCGGCAAGCTGTTTTTCTACGGAAGAGTCAATTTCGTCAAAAGAAACAACTGCGCGAAGTGTAGGTACTTTTGGACGGATATTGATAATTTTTTTTACCTGGGCTTCATTTTCTGCAATAACATATTCAACTTCAGAAAAAGAAAGAATGTATGAAAGATCCTTTTCAGAAGCATCACACCCGCGCGGGGTATCAATTGCACCGATTGCAAGAAGACCCATATCTGCCTGTTCCCACTCGCGGCGGTTGTCTGCAATAAGACCTATTTTGTCACCGCGTTTTACACCAAACTTAAGGAGTGCTCCTGAAAAATCCAAAGCCTTCTGATAGCAGTCATGGTAATTTGTTTCTGCGTATGTTCCGTCTTTCGTGCGGAAAAGTTGTGCTGAAAATTCAGGATATTTTTCTGCACTCTTTCTAAACAACTTCGGAAGGGTCTGTTCAAGTTCCATTCTGTCCTCTCATAAATGACATTTTTGTTGATTTTGTAAGATAATATCATTATATAAGGGAAAAAATCTAAATTCAACGAAATGATTGAATTTTGGGCTTAAAAAAATGTAAAAAAGTCAGAATATTCCAAATATTAGTCGCAATTCTCCAAGTTTAACAGGATTTTCTGACCACAATACTGGTGGGAAGAAGAATATTGACTGGTTCAAAAGCAGTTTTTTTGTCGCGTGAACCAACGATGGCTTCCACTGCACGCGCCCCCATTGCAGTTTTCTGAACATTTATTGTAGTAAGAGGCGGAGTCGTATAGGACGCTGTTTCTATATTGTCAATACTTATAACCGCAACCTGTTCGGGAATGGAAATTTTTCTTTCGTTAAGACAGCTCATTACACCGATAGCAACTTCATCAGAACCGCAGACAACAGCACGCGGAAGAGAACGTGTTTTCAAAAGTTCACGCACGCCGTCATAACCGCCTGTCATGTTAAAAGCCTGAACCAGATAAAAATCTTTTTCAGAAGTAAAGATTCCGCGTTCAAGAAGAGACTGGCGCACTCCAAGAACACGCTCGTCATTTTCACCGATGTAGCCTATATCATTGTACCCTTGGTGAAAAAGATATTCAGAAGCTTTGTATGCAGCTTCCTGTCTGTCAAAAAGAATATTTGTAAGCCCGTCACACTTCCAGTCAACGCAGACAATTTTCTGAATGCGCTCCCGTATTGTGCTGAGGATTTTGTAGTCATCGTCTGTCTTTAAAACCTGATCTGTAGAAACAAGAATGAGGCCGCCTATTTCTTCGGGATGAATTAGTTCGTTGAATAAAACGGGATCCCTGAGTTCTTCAAAAAAACGTATAAACGCAACCTGGTACTTATGTTCATAAGCCGCCGTGTGAATACCCGAAAGTATTTCTGCATAATAAGGGCGGCGGAAAACGTCTGCATTGCACAGGACTACACCAATTTTTTTTGATGCAAAGGCCACGTCTCCCTGCTGAAGGGCCTGCGCCGCCTTGTTGGGCCTGTAACCAAGCTTTTCTATTGCGTCAAGGATGCGGCGGCGGGTTTCAGGAGCTACAGAACGCTCGGCTGTTCCGCTGATTACGTAGCTGACCATGCTTCTTGTAACGCCGGCCTCTCGTGCCACATCATTCTGTGTTACGATATGTTTTTTTTCAGAATTACTCATTGTAAACAAAATTATACCCTATTGAAAAAAAAATATAAATATAACTGAATATTTCGCAACCATCTGTCTGTGTACGGAAGGTCCGCACGTAAAGACGTGACTTTTCAGAGATAAATCTTAACGAAAGTTAAAATGCGCGAATGAGCACGGGGAAGCGCGAAATGACTTGGTTTTTTGCAGTTGCGAAGCGACAAACGATAGTTTCCTTGCAAAAACCACGTCAAGGGCCTTATGGCCCGGTTTCGTGATTCAACGGGCGATTGGGAGCATTTTAACATTCGCCTTCACTTATCTAAAAAAAACTGCGTCTTTCCGTACGGACATCTTTTTTACAAAACGGCCGATTGGGAGACATTTTTGTTTTCTACACAAGTCTTTGTAAAGCAAGTATCGGGTCCTCGTGATAATATTACCCTAGTTAAATTGCAAATGAAAATAATACCCCTTGAAAGTAGTATTTTCGGGTGGGATTTGCAATTTACTAGAATGAACCGCACATTCTACAATTTTAGGTAGTTTAACACTAACTAAGAACTTTTGCGGGATTGTCTTTTGTTAGTGTTTTTTATTTGTAGTTTATAAATCTAATTATATGTATTCACATTACAAAGAAAATAAACTACACGTTCTAGCTACAGCGCTCAAGGTTGATTAAGCAAGTTTTGTTTAATCAACCAGTAGCTCTCTCGCTCAGTTTTGTTGGCGGGGCAGACGGTCGGACGGACTTTTACAGATTTCTGTAAGTTCCTAACCGTCCGTCCGGCAGGTTCGAGTCCTGCCCCCGCTATAACAGGGGGCTGTCTCAAAAGTACGAGATAGCCTTCATTATTTTAATGACAAACAAATTCATTTGTGCTAAAATTTAAATATGAGCAGAGGCGTAAGTGATAAAATCACATTCAAACCATACAGCCAGGAAGAAAGATGGCTGTTACCACCGAGTCTGGACGAGTTTATTCTTCACGCCAGATTGCAAAACAGTGCCGCGAAAATATCAATGTAATGTGGCTTGCCGGAAACCAGACTCCGGACTTCAGAACAATCAACAAATTCCGGGGAGAAAAACTGAAGGATGCAATCGAAGAGATTTTCATCTCAACCGTAAAACTTCTCAATATAAAAGGATTCGTCAGTCTTGAAAAATATTTTGTTGACGGAACAAAGGTTGAAAGCGCTTCAAACAAATATACTTTCGTGTGGAAAAAAGCGGTTGAGAAAAATACGAAAAAGCAAACGCGACATTCAATGGAAGAAACAGCTATTCAAAAACAGATGAAGACGCCACTTTTATGCGCATGAAAGAAGATGCAATGCTCAACTTTCAGAAACAAATATTTCATTTTCCCATTGAATTTGATTATCAAGTCTCAGCCATGAGTTCCACATAAGACTTTGTTCCATATATAAAATACGGTTAGAATGCGGAGGATCTATGAAAACATAATCAATTGAATTGTCCTTTAATGGATTTTTTGTCGCAGAACAATTATATAATTCATATTTTGAGGAAATAGCACTATCATTTTGAAATAAATAATTTATTTCTTCTATACCTTTTAAGATTTTTTTGTATCTGTTTTCAAAACAGTTTCATACATTAATTTCGAAATGCTCTTCTGGAACCCAATAACCGATTACCCAACTACCAACATCAGCTTTTGATTCAGAACCCTCATTTTTTTTCCTATTTCTGATAACAAAAACAAGTTTACTTGCTTGAGATAGAGTTCCTGTTAAAGTTAATTCGAAAACAGATTTAATCAAAGGATCTTCTATTTTAGAGATTTCATCCAAAAGCAAAGATAATCCGACTAATGCTCTTTTTGTAAATAAATCACTAACCTTTTGATCTTTATTAACATTTATCCTTGAATTTTCAAACATTTTAGAAGTTGGATACCAAAGAGGTTCTTCTTTTGGATTATTAGCCAATTCAACATCTTCTTTTAGACCTTTTCTGATTTTCTTTGTTTTATCTCCTTTTATTTTATACCAAACTTCAATTGGATTATCATTTTTCCAGATGATATGCGTAATATCTGTTTTTTGCCCATCATAAGTAAACTTATATAATAAGTCTATTTTTTCTTTTAATTTATTTCTGATTGATTTGAATGTTTCTTGAACTGTATTTATTGAAACCGGAGTTAGTGAGGCTTTGCCAATTTAATAGCAATTGGGTTAAGATCGATTCCAACTGCATTCCGCCCCTCTTTTATCGCTTCAATAAGAGTAACACCAGAGCCACAAAAACAGTCCATTACAGTATCATTTTTGTTTGAATATTGTTTAATAAATTTTGATATTTCATTAAATGGTTTTTTACCCCAATATTTGTGCATTGCATAAATACCTTTATATCCTTCGTTATTTGTACTCATAGTGTAAAAACTCCATTTTATTCATCACTTTCAATTATTCTATTATAACATTTTTATAAAAAATATAGAATTTACTGTAATTATATATTTTTTATCATTTTAGACGAATCTGTATTTTAGACAATATAAAACAAGTTCTTGATTTTCTGAAAAAATAACAATATAATTTACTCTAAAGTAAATTACTAAGGAGTAAATTATATGAATAATCAACTATTCTACGGCAGACAGAAGGAACTGCAACTTTTGGATTCTTTGTATAATTCAAAGAAGTTTGAAATGCTTATTCTTCATGGCCGTCGTCGTGTTGGTAAATCTTATCTTCTTAGTCATTTTGCTGCACAGCATATGGAGAATGTAGTTTATTTCACAGGTGATAAATCAAGCGAAAAAACAAACGTTCAGAATTTCTGTCAGGAATTGAATACGGTTCTAAAAGCCGGGGATTATCTTAATTCCTTTGAAACCTGGAATAATGTGTACACTTTCCTGAAAGACCGCGAAATAAATGAACGTCTGGTATTAATTATCGATGAGTTTACCTATCTTTACAATTCAAATCCCGCATATGATTCTGGCCTTCAAAATGCAATTGATAAAATCTTAAAAAAGAAGAACATTTTTCTGATTCTTTGTGGTTCTGAAGTTTCAGTAATTGAAGAAATAATTGATGATTCAACAAAGCCTCTGTATGGACGTAAAACTGCAGAAATAAAACTCCTTCCATTTACTTACAAAGAAGCAGCTGAGTTTTTCCCTAAATATTCAAAGGAAGAAGTCTTGAAAGTTTATTCAATGGTAGGTGGCATTCCTCTGTATCTTTCACTTTTTGACGATTCCCTTTCTATTAAGGAAAATGTTGTGAAGAATTGTCTTTCTACAACTGGATATCTCTTCAATGAAGTGGAAACTCTGCTTCGCATGGAATTAAAGGAAACTTATTTTTACAAGAACATTATGCTCGCCATAAATGCCGGTGCTTCTGATTTTAATACAATAAAAACAAAGGTTGATGAGGACGCTGCCAAAATCGCAAAATATCTTTCTGTCTTAATTGAACTTGGATTTGTTAAAAAAGAAATTCCATGCGGAGAGAAAGAAAAAACTCGAAACACCATTTACAGCATCTGTGACAACTATTTTGCCTTCTATTTTGCTTTCATCTTTAAGCACCAGAATATGTTGAACGGATTGATTGCTCCAGATTTATATTATGACAGAGAATTCACAGAGCAGAAATTGAATACATATATTGGACATCGTTTTGAGACAATTTGTGAATCTTACCTGAAGGAAGAATTCTACAATGGGAAAATGCCATTCTTTGCAGAGGAAGTTGGCCGATGGTGGGGAAATAATCCTGTTTTGAAAAAGCAGGAAGAAATCGACATACTCGCAATTGATGAAGAAAGTGCCGTTATCTGTGAATGCAAATATACCAACGAGCCGTTTGATGAAAAAGAACTTGATGATTTAAACGATTCAGCTTTGTGTGTAAGAAAGCCGAATAAATCATTTATCATTTTTTCAAAGAATGGTGTAACTTCTGGAGTCCAGAAACGTATTGATGGGGACACAAATTATAGAATTGTGAAGTTGGAAGATTTGATGTAAAAATCCGATGGACCAATATTTTTTTATAGAAAGAAAAGTGTCCAGAGAACTAGGTCTTTGGCAGATAATCAAAAAAGACAGCGTCTTGTTGGTAGAGGAATAGAAAGGGCAACATTGCTCTTTCTCTGGGGTCAAGGGGATTTATCCCCCGCTCAATAGAGGTTTGTTCGTAAGTTTTGAAAAAACACGGGCAAACCTCTATTGAGTTAGAACTTGGTCTCAAGTTTTGGGTGATTTCACGCACATTTTCGCTTGCTTACTCCCGTCAAAAAAAGGGATTTTTGCAGCAAAAAAGGCGGAATTCCAGAAAGCGCAACGGTTCGCTTTCCTTAATCCCACCAATCAATTTCCTTTCTGGTGTGGGATTTTGTCTTAGCGCTCTCTTTGATTTTAGGAACTTCTTCCTTAATCTCGCGAGCTTCTTTTATCTGGCTTAAGGTGTTTCCTCTCATGCCTTTCTCGATATACTCGCTCAAATCTCGGCAGTAACTTTTTCGCATATCCTCGGCAACTGTTATCACGTCATCTGGTGTCTTGTGCCAAAAGAGCTTAACAAAATACTCTGCTTTGTGTAGCCATGCGCTGAATTTGCGGTCTTTGTAAAGCAAGTAAAAATGTCAGAGGGAGGACGCCGGAATCGGAAATGACTTGATTTTTTGCTGTCGCGAAGTGACAAACGATAGTTTCCAAGCAAAAATCACGTCAAGGCCAATATTGGCTGTTTTTCGGTTTCGGCGGCCGACCGGGAGACATTTTTGTTTTCTACATAAATTCCTGTGCAGAAAACAAAATATCTTTTACCGCGCGCGGTCTGCTATTCCTTTTTTATAAGTTCCACGTCGTCAAAGTTTCCCCAGTTACCGGCATTTGTATCAAGGAAAATTCCAATTGTAACGCCGCCGTTCTGAACTGGAATTTCCAGCGTATACTGGTGCCAGTCTTTCCATCCTGTATTTTTAATTTTTACAGAAACCTGTTTTCCCGTGTCGTCAAAATTTGCGGCAAAAAGACGGATATTATTTTCACCGCCGCCGCCCATTGCCCAAAGGGAAAGTATATATGTTCCCTCTGAAAGCCCTGTAATTTTTCTGGTAAGCGTAGACTTAAAGTCTGTTGACTTCCAGTACTTGTAGGTCCATTTTCCGCTGTGTGCATTATTCTTATTGTTTTCTACAAAACATGCAGTACTGTCGCCGTTAAGCTTCCATTCACCAAGTCGTCCTGTTTCAAAAGAACTGTCAGAAACAAGATTCATCTGGCTTACGATTTTTACTTCGGCTTCAGGCTTGTAGGAATATCCGGCAATTGTTCCGGTTACTTTTACAGAACCAAGTTCAGTCTGTTTTGACCAGTCCGGCTCATTCCACTTTACATTTACAAGCTGTTCCTTGTCGTTTGTAAAAAGAACCTTGACTTTTGAAGGAAGACCAGGATTCTTTTTTGGCAAAACCTGAACAACAAGAGGATCTGTCATTGCATAAGGTTCAAAATTGCGTCCAATCTTTGCAGAACCGCCCCACGCAGTTTCTATTTCGCCTTTTCCGCCTACAAGATTCCATACGGCAAGTGAAGGAAGAATGCGGCCGTTAAAGTCAAACATTGCCTGGTTTTCCCAAGTAGCACCTTCTGTGTTTGAAAGTCCAGCACCCTTTACAGGAAGCCATGCCGGTTCCCAGTAGAAAACACCCAGTCCGCCTTTTACAGAAGCAACGGCTTCTATTACATCACGTACGGCAGTTGCCTGACCCTGAACAGACGGTCTGTATCCGCAGGTTTCATCGCTGTAAACTATAAACGGATTTCCCTGTTTGTCACCGTCATCGGGTGTAAATGCGTATGCAGTTTCGGCACAAATCATTTCTTTTCCGTAACGGGTTGCCAGGTCTGACATATTTGCGCGAAGGTCATCGGGGCTTCCGTGCCAGTAAGTGTAAAATGAAAGTCCTATTACATCGTAGTCAACACCGGCCTGTGTTATGGGGTCAAAAATTGAACGGTACAATTCGTTTTTTCCGCCGTCAGCAAGGTGAACTACTATTTTTATTTTGTTTCCCTTACCCTGAGCACCGCGGACTCCTCTTGAAGCGCTGGACAAAAGCCTGATAAAGCCTTCCATTCCGCCTGCTTTTTCACCTTCGTTGCCCCAGATTTTTCCTGCAGGCCACATAAAGCCGTTGTTCAGTTCGTTTCCAATCTGAACCATATCAGGTCTTACCCCAGCCTTAATGAATTTTTCAAGAGATTCTTTTGTAAAATTTTCAACGGCAGCGTTCAGTGAAAATTCACTCAGTCCAACCCAGTCGGCCGGCATAAACTGTTTTGCAGGGTCGGCCCAAAAGTCTGAATAATGAAAGTCGACCAGAAGCTTCATTCCGGCTTTTTTTGCACGAAGTGCCATAGGAATATCGACTTCCACGCTGTTGTTTCCGCCGCCGTTTACGGGTTTGTTCCAGACACGCAATCTTACCCAGTTAACACCATTGTCCTTTAAAATCTTAAAAATGTCTTCTTCTTCGCCTTTTTTGTTCAAAAAGCGTCCGCGGTTTTCTTCTACTGCAGCAAGAGAACTTATGTCTACACCACGAATAAAATCTTTTGAAATACCTTCAACAGGTTCGACAAGAATTTGCTGTCTGCATCCATCCAAAGCACGGTTTGACTTGAGCTGTCCGAAAGCCAGCGCAGACACACAGGATAATACTCCAAGAACGGCAGCCTTTACCAAAGCATATCTCTTCATAAATTCCTCCAAAATTACAACGCGTAAAATTTACACGTGTTGACTACATTAAGTCTAAAGCCGAATTCCACGTCTGTCAACAAAATTCTTTTCAGAAACCTCAGCATCTGCAGAAAACACTGTTTTTCCAAACAATTGCGTATGTACAGGAAGGTCCGCGCGGGAAAACGCAACTTTTTTAGATAACTGACAGCGTAGGTTAAAATGCTCCCAGTCAGCCGGTAAAGTCCAAAACCGGGCCATATGGCCCTTGATGTGATTTTTGCGGGGAAACTATTATATGTCGCTTCGCGACACTAAAAATCAAATCATTTCGGCCTTCCCCGTCCTCCTTCGCGCATTTTAACTTTCCTTAAAATTGAACGATTGAGCAAGTTTCAACTTGCGATTGAGTTCAATTAGTGCGCATGAGCGCACACGTAAATAAAGGCAGTTGTGCAACAACTGAAGTTTTCAGGACAACTCTATTTGAGTTGTCCTGAAATACGTTCGTTAAGTGTTGTCTTTTTAAATATAGCGTCTTTCCGCACAGACGTTGCGTTAACAGGCCTGAATGTAGAATAAGGTCCGCGCGGGAAAACGCAACTTTTCTAGATAACTGACAGCGTAGGTTAAAATTCACCCTTCGATAAAGATGATATGTTTTTCTTCTATCGTGTCTGTTTCGGTTCTTGCACTTGCATTCCGCAGCGTATTTTTCAGCTGCCTTATATTCCCCGGCCACGAATATTCACAAAGCCTGCGTATCGCCCCGTCAGAAATCTTTTTGTTGTCCAGCCCGGCAAATTCAACCGCGAGTCTTGGTATATCTGCCTTATGCCGTCTTAATGGTGGAACCGTCACAACAATCACGCTTATCCTGTAAAACAACTGCGACCTGAATTTCTTTTCTTCCATAAGAACAGAAAGATCTGCATCCGTTGCAAACATAAGTCTGGCTTTAAGTTCAATAGGCGTACGTCCGCCAACACGGCAGAATTTCAGCGAATCAAGAATATGCATAAGTTTAAGCTGCGCATTTTCTGAAAGATCTGCAATTTCATCAAGCAGAATTGTTCCGCTCCCGGCAGTTTCAAAAAAGCCTTCTGAATTTTCTGCACCTGTAAAAGCGCCTCTTACCGTACCAAACATTGCACTCGAAAAAAGCTCTGAATTAATTTCGGGAAGTGACACAGGAAGAAAAACATTGTCTTTTCTTGAAGAATTATTGTGAATAAGTTCAGCAGTAAATTCTTTGCCGCTTCCTGTTTCTCCTTTCAAAAGAACAGGATGATCCGTCGTAAATGCAAACCTGATCTGCGAATAGAATTCAGACAGTTCGCTTTCAAAAGACAACAGAGGCCGGGAAAAAACAATCTCCGGACAAAAACGCGAACAGCAGTTTTCAAAACTTTTTATCATCTCATGCGGAAACCTGTCGCCTATGCTCAGCAAAAACGGTGTATATGAAAATTCAAGGCTGCATATAAAAGAAGAACTCCAGCCGCTTTTCATTATGACTACAGACGGAAGACACAAAATGTCGCTGCAATAACGAAACGTCGCATAAAAAAGTTCATCAGGAATTCCCTGTGGGTCAATTATTGAACATAAAACAGTATCTATCGAAACCCCAAAATTCATTATTTCAGTAAATGACGCACGAACAATATTGAATTTATGCATCAGGTTCCGGCGGCACCATGAAAACAAAGTGTCGCTCCCGGTAATAATTACAACGTTTCGTTCCGGCATTTAATATCAATCAGCCTTTTTAAAAACCCTTGTCCAAAGAAGCAGTATCAGATACCACATGTATGGAAAAACCAGAAATATTTTAAGCGGATTCCTGATTATTTCGCTCCAGATTTCAAGGCCTTTGTTGAAAGTCCGTTCATTTACACGCGTAATTCTCTGGCTGAATATTCCTACGGCATCATGGTAATAAAGGAATATACTGTCAGAAAAACGGTTTCTGCGCGTAAAGGACCACGTATCCTTTTCTTTAATTCCCTCGCTTACAAGAACAAGTGACGGTGACGCTTTGTATATTGCCTGAACAATGTCATCTTCCACACTTTTGGGGTAATAGCCCACGTACCTTCCGACAACCTGAAGACCTTTAAATGTAGAGCGCACGTGACGTTCCGCAGTCATAAGCGTTTTTTTACGGCCGCCAAGAATATACAGTGTCTTTAAATGCGATGTAAGAACAGACAGAATATTTATCACACAATCAAACGGATTATATCTTACGGGAACATTTTTCTTAAGGAACTTTGCCCCGGACAGAATACTTTTTGAAACGGGAAGAACCAGATCTGCATTTTTAACACACTCGGAATATTCAACCTTTCTTCTGGCTCTCAAAAGATCCCATACAGAAAGAAACACAATCTGTTTTGCACCGGGTTTTTCCACCAGTTCCATTATGCGGCTTTCAAGTTCCTGAGGCTTGCAAATATCAACCGGAACACCAAGAACATAGATTCTCTGAATAGACATAATATACTCCAAAAAAATCAGCTCATAACTGTCTGAACAGCCGCAATTCCATAAATTGCCGCAGTCTCGCAGCGCAAAATATTTGTTTCCAAATGTACGGGAATAAAACCTGCATCAGAAAGTACTTTTACTTCGGCAGGTGAAATGCCGCCTTCAGCCCCTACGGCAACAGCAACACGTTCTTTTTTAGAATCGGCATTTTCAAGTGCAGAATAAATATTCTTTGTTCCGTCAGTCCTTTCATAAAGCACCACTGCACTTCCGCGGCCGTCTGCGTTAACAGATTGCCACATTCTGCATGCTTCTTCTACAGAAACCGTATTTTCGATTTTTGTCGCAACAGGAGATCCGCTCTGCTGTCTTGCTTCGGTAACAATGCGCGACCATCTTTCATCGTTGGTTTCACATCTGTTCCGTGCAGACTGAATAAATCCGCTCTGGCAGAATTCACCTTCCACAGGCACAATAACAGACACGCCGCATTCCACTGCCTGCCTTATAATAAGTTCCATCTTTGCAGGTTTGGGCACGAACATAAAAAGCCACAGCCGGGGACCACGCATTTTTTCTTCTGGAACAGCTTCGAGTTTTTTCAAAGAAACGCTGCTTCCGGAAATCTGAAGTGTAATTGTTTTTTCAGAAGAATCTATTTTTGCAACAGTCATTGGCTGAAGAACACCCGACAAAAGTCTTACATAAATTGCGTCTCCGGCCTGAACACGAAGAACCGTGCCCAGATAACGGAATTTTTTTCCGCGCACACAAAGACAGCCGTCAGAGTCAAGTTCACAGTCAGCTACAAACTGCCTCATTCCTGCATCTCCGCGAGTGTTTTTGAAGATGTCATAAGTTCAGTAAAGTTTTCATTTTTTATTATATCCAGCGCTGCATTAAGTTGAATATCATAATCCAGATCGTAAAGGCGCATCGGCTTTGTATGATCAACATTGTTTCTTACAATTTTTCTTATAACACGAGGCTCCAGCGGATACTTTTTTTCAAGAACTTCAGAATAAGCTGCAATGTCAGCCTCGCTCATGTCAGGGTGCTCTTCTACATACGCACTTATCTCATCTGAATCCATGAGTTCACCGAAAGCTTTTTCTTCTTCTTCAGAAAATTCAGGATAGGTAACTTCACGGTCAGGCATTATTCCCGTCTTGTCTATATTTACATCGCTCGGAGTATAATAGCGTGCCACAGTAATTTTAAAACCGTCATTGTTTATCAGACCGTTCGGAATCTGAACACTTCCCTTGCCGAATGTACGCTCGCCTACAAGATAAGCTGTGTGCGTGTCCTTTAATGCGCCGCTTAAGATTTCACTGGCACTGGCACTTCCGCGGTTAATCAGAACAATTACGGGAATTCCTCGTACAACAGTTTTCTTCCTGTCTGCAAAGTAAACTGAATTTTCGTAGTCAATACGGCTCTTTGTAGAAACAATCGGTCCTTCGTCAATAAATTTGTCTGCAATGTCAACAGCACTTGAAAGAAGTCCGCCGCCGTTATTGCGCAAATCTATTATCAGGCTCTTGTAATTTTTCTCTTTGAATGAATCCAGCGCTTCCTGAACACGTTCCGCAGTCTTTACAGAAAATTCAGAAATACGTATGTAGCCGGTATCCCCTATCATGTCAAAACTTACAGTCGGGTTTTCTATAACGGCTCTTACGAGAGTACATTCAAATTCAATTTTTTTACCGCGGCGTATCGTAACATTCACGCTTTCACCGACGGTTCCACGCAGCATACCCAGAACTTCATCCATTGTAATGGTAGAAGTATCTGTTCCGTTTATTGCAATAATCAAATCACCGGAATGAATTCCAGCCCTTGCTCCCGGCGAATTGTCTATGGGGGCTGCAACTTCTACATAAGCGGGCTTTTCTGGAGTAGACTTATTTGGCTTTGTTATGGAAAGTCCGACACCGCCAAAGTTTCCTACAGTCGTGTCGGTAAGAGAACGCCATTCAGACTTGTCCATATAAACTGAATAAGGATCGTCCAGGCTTTCAAGCATTCCCTTCAGGGCACCTGCGTAAAGTTTCTGCGGATCAACTTCTTCTACATAATTCTGCTGTATAAAATAATAGAGCGAATTTATCACATCAAGATACTGCTTCTGGCGCTTCATTTCGGCATCGGCAGTCGGCGTCTGTGACTGTGCAAAACACTGTGAACTGAATATTGAAAGTACTAAAATTGCGGTTGTAGACAAGAAGAATTTTTTCATATCATTATTTTATGCGGTTTTTTATCTCTATGCAAGAGTTCTAAATATGTGTTATACTGATTTTATGCAGATAATTCCAGTTGCAAGCGGAAAAGGAGGCGTAGGAAAAAGTCTCCTTAGCGCAAACCTAGCCATAGCTCTCGGACAGGCAGGAAAAAAAGTACTTCTTGCCGACCTTGATTTGGGCGCATCAAACCTTCATCTTGTAATAGGACAGCAGCCACCCAAAGTCGGAATAGGCACATTTCTTACGGGACAGTCACGTTTTGAAGACATAATCAATCCCACCGACTACGAAAACGTTTCTTTTGTTGCAGGTGACTCAGAAATTCCGGGACTTACTTCCCTCAAGGCTTCACAAAAAAACGAACTTATCAAAAATTTTTCACACGCAGATGCAGACTATCTTATCCTGGACCTCGGAGCCGGAACCCACCTCACAATTCTGGACATGTTCCTTCTTTCACCCCAGGGAATCGTAGTAACCGCGCCTACAGTAACTGCGACCCTCAACGGATATCTCTTTCTCAAAAACACGGTATTCCGCATGATGTACAACACTTTCAAAAGAGGTTCTGCGGCATACAATTATCTGGAAAGCCTCAAAAAAGACTCAGAAGCCCTGCAGAAATTCTATATTCCGCGTCTGGTAGAAACACTTGAACAGATAGACCCGGCAAGCGTTTCTCTTTTCAAAAACCGCATGTCAGAATTCAGACCGCGCCTCATACTCAACATGATTGACGACCCCAAAGACGCCGACCGTGCACAAAAAATACGCCGTTCCTGCCAGCAGTATCTTGGACTCAACCTGGAACATCTGGGTGTAATTTACCGCGACTCAATGCAGGACAAAGCGCTAGCATCACGGCTTCCCGTTGTAGTTTACAAACCGCATTCTGTTATAGGACAGGCCATTTACCGCATTGCAGAAAAAATCATGCAGTCAGAAACCTTAAAATTCGACGCGGACTATGACATAACAAAAGCATCAGAAGCATCTTTCGAAATTGCCTCAGAAGAAGCATCGGACGACTTTTCACAGAAGATGGCCTACATAGAAGAACTTGCCGGAACAGGAGCTCTCTCTGCCGGGGAACTTGCAGAAACGCTCAAAAGCCAGCAGTTCGAAATAACGCGCCTCAGAAACGAAAACAATCTTCTCAAGAAAAAACTCGTAGACGCTGCACGCCAGGGATATAAAATTTAATCATTTATTAACAGAAAATATCATTTAATATAGAAGGAAAAAATAAAATGACATTCGCACCGCTTTACATCAACTTTCCAAAATGGATTCACCCCGAAATTTTTCCCGGAATTCCCGTCCTGGGACTTCTGCGCTGGTACGGTCTTATGTACATCTTTGCATTTGCAACGGCATATCTTGTTCTTAAAAGAGAGCGCAAAGAAGGGCTTCTGGACACCACTGAACAAAAGGCAACAGAAGACGATATATTCAGTTTTATTACATTCGGAATAATTTTTCTTCTTCTGGGAGCAAGAATTTTTTCTACACTGGTTTACGACACAAGCGGACTCTACTGGAAAAAGCCGTGGCTCATTTTCTGGCCGTTTGACACAGAAACAAAACAGTTTACAGGACTTGCCGGCATGTCTTACCACGGCGGATTCATCGGCGGGCTTATCGGAATGATTGTCTGGTGCGTCACACACAAGCGCCCTGTCTGGAAATGGATAGATGCAATGGTTGTTGCCATTCCGCTCGGATACACTTTCGGCCGTCTTGGAAACTTCATGAACGGCGAGCTTTACGGACGCATTACTACAGTTCCATGGGGAATGGTTTTCCCGCGCGCAGAAAGATTTTCATACAGCATTAACTGGGTACAGGATTTTGCTGCTGCCTGCGGAATGACAGTCGCCGAAGGAACAAAACTTGTTAACCTTCCGCGTCACCCAAGTCAGCTTTACGAAGCACTGTTTGAAGGACTTCTTCTGTGGACAGTTTTGTGGACTCTCAGAAAACACAAGCCCTTCGACGGATTTCTGGCCGGATGCTACACAATAGGCTACGGACTTGTACGCTTTGTAATAGAATATTTCCGCGAACCCGACGCAGATTTGGGCTACAGAATAAGCCGTGACGGAAGCGACGCAATTTACATAAACACTTCGCTTCTTAACATAAGTACCGGCCAGATTCTGTGTTTCCTTATGATTCTTGGCGGAATAGGAATAATTACAACACTGGCAATACTCAACCGCAAAAAAGCAAAATGAGTTCCTTTAAAAATATTCTCCTAGACTTTGACGGAACAATAATGGACACTTCGGAGGGAATACTCAATTCCTTTGAATACACGGCTCGTTATTATTCCTTTGACACAGACCGCGAGAAATTCAGGACTCTTATAGGACCACCGCTCAAAGACAGTTTCAGGGACTTTTTTCACTTTAAGGAAGACGAAATTCCTTCTGCAATGGCAAAATACCGCGAATATTATGCAGACAAGGGAATGTTCCAAGTTACTCTCTACGACGGAATCCGCGAAGCAATTACCGAACTCAAAAATCTTGGATGCAAAGTATTTGTCGCCACAAGCAAACCCGAAATTTACGCACGCAGCATCATACAAAAATGCGGCCTTTCAGAACTATTTGACTTTGTCGGGGGAAGCGACACCGCAGAAATCACGCGCGTAAGAAAAGAAGATGTAATAAAATACGTCCTTAACGAAAACAACATAAAAGACACAGACAGCTGCTTAATGGCAGGCGACAGAAACTACGACATAGAAGGTGCCCACTCAGCCGGAATAAAATGCGCTGCGGTACTGTATGGCTTTGGCTCCAGACAGGAATTTGAACAGGCCGGGGCAGACTATATTATCGCGCACCCGAAAGAACTTGTAAAAATAGTAAAAGAAAGTTTCCAGAACTGACGTGCAGTTTCAATCGGTTCACGAATCGAATACAAAAAATTTCTCATGTTGAAAAATTAGCGCAATTAATATATCATTCACTCATGAAAGAACTTGAATTAAAGTATGGTTGCAATCCCAACCAGAAACCGGCCAGAGTTTACATGGAAGACGGCGATTTACCTGTTACAGTAGTTAACGGTAGACCAGGATACATAAATCTGCTTGATGCCCTAAACGGATGGCAGCTTGTAAAGGAACTTAAAGAGGCTACCGGAATTCCTGCAGCCACTTCATTCAAACACGTATCTCCTGCAGGCGCCGCTATCGGTCTTCCGCTTTCAGACACACTCAAAAAAATCTACTACACCGATGATGTTGAACTCACACCCCTTGCATGCGCCTATGCCAGGGCACGCGGTGCAGACAGAATGTCTTCTTTCGGAGACTTCATTGCCCTAAGCGACCGCTGCGACAAAGCAACGGCACTTCTTATCAAAAAAGAAGTAAGCGACGGAATCATTGCCCCTTCTTATGACGATGATGCGCTTGAAATTCTTAAGGCAAAGAAAAAGGGCGGTTACTGCGTTCTTCAGATAGACCCGGACTATGTTCCTGCACAGCTTGAGCGCAAACAGGTATTCGGCATCACTTTTGAACAGGGACACAACTTCATTAAGCTTGACGACGAGTGTCTCAAAAACGTTGTTACAAAAAACAAGGAAATTACAGCCGAAGAAAGAAACAATCTTCTTATTTCACTCATCATCCTCAAGTACACACAGTCAAACAGCGTATGCTATGTAAAGGACGGTCAGGCTATAGGAATCGGTGCAGGACAGCAGAGCCGCATTCACTGTACAAGACTTGCCGGCGACAAGGCAGACAAGTGGTGGCTCAGACAGAGCCCGCAGGTTCTTGCACTCGAATTTATTGACGACATCAAACGTGCAGACCGCGACAATACAATTGACGTTTACACAAGCGATGACTATGAAGATGTTCTTGCCGAAGGAACCTGGCAGAAGTTCTTTAAGGTAAAGCCGGCTGTATTTACAAGGGAAGAACGCAAAGAGTGGATTTCCAAAAATACAGACGTTGCAGTAGGAAGTGACGCTTTCTTCCCGTTCGGAGACAACATTGAGCGTGCCCACCGCAGCGGCGTTAAGGTAATTGCCCAGCCGGGAGGTTCTATCCGTGACGACAACGTAATAGAAACGTGTGACAAATACGGAATAGTAATGGCCTTCACAGGGATAAGACTGTTCCACCACTAATCTTTGTATAAAAAAACGACTGCCCGAGTTACTCTGTTTATACTAATAAGAAACTCGTAGGGAGGACGCGGGAATCGGAAATGACTTGATTTTTTGCTGTCGCGAAGCGACATACAATAGTTTCCTAGCAAAAATCACGTCAAGGCCAATATTGGCCGGTTTACGGTTTCCGCGGACGACCGGGAGAGTTTCTCTTAGCAAAATGCTGTGTAACCCGGTCAGACTTCGGCTTCGAGTTTCTGAAGTTCTATCTTTGCAATTTTATCGCCCGGGTCTATTTCAAGAACCGTCATAAAGAATTTTCTAGCCTGTTCTTCATCGCCCAGTTTAAGACACAGATATCCCATATTGCTTATAATCTTTGTATTGTCGGGATCGTAAGCAAGAGCTTGGTTAAGACTGTCCTGTGCTTCATCCAATTCACCTGTTTCCATCTGGCAAATGGCTAGTTCGTTAAGGGTGTCTGCGCTTTCATCACCGCCTTCACACTCACGTGCCTTTTCAAAAGCCTGCTTTGCATCCTCAAAGCGTTCCAGGCGGCGCAGTCCCCATCCCAAAAGGAACCATGCATTCCACACTGCAGGATTGTCGCGTATAAATTTGCGTATTTCTTCAAGTCCCTTTTCTTCCTGACCGCCGGCAATAAGTTCGTAAGCATTGTGGAATCTGTCGTTTTCAAGATTTCTGTTTGAAATTTTGTCTATAACTTCCTGCGCCCTTTCCCTCTTGTACACTCCGTTGTCGCCAAGTTCTTCATCTTTTGCGTCAGAAGTAAGAGCCAGATAACTTTCAAAACAGCCCTTTGCATCTGCGTAGAGCCGCTTCTTCAGATAAAAGAAACCCGCGTTAAAAAAAGCGTCCGGAATTTCAGGATCGCTGTCCATTGCATCCTTATAGTAATTGAGCGCAGTGTCGTCATAAGCGTCGGCATCTTCGTTGAGCGAAGACTTTCTGTAACTGTCTGCCTTCTGGTCAAAAAAAAGTGCCATATTAAGAACAACGGCCTTGTCTTCTGGAGAAAGTCCGTGAAGGGCCATCCATATTTCTTCGGCAAGGTCCCAGTCTTCATTGCGCGTCTTAAGAATTGCAGCCTCCGCCAGTTCCTTTTTGATTCCCGGACGGGCCTCTGTCATAAGAGTGCGGTAATAGTCAAGATTGGGATTCTGCCTGTCATAGGCAAGCACCGTAAGAATTCCAGCCAGAATCTGTTCCTGGGAAAGTTCCTGCATGTTAAAGTTACCCGGCGCGTCAGTTTCCTTCTTTTGAACCGGGAGCATAATCTGCGGGTCAAGATGAATGTCATGCACAGAAAGTTTGAATTCTTCGGGCATTTTTATAAAATAAACCGAATCAAGTGGATTTTTTGAGTTCATAATCTGTCCTGTATGCTGAATTTTAGCGTCAAACCGCACCCGCCGCCTGCTGCAGGTCATCTGCAAACGTCGTATTAAGTTCGGCCTTTCTCATTGTAGTAAGATAATTATTTATATGAATCTTATATGAAAGAGTTATTGAAGAATCATCAAATTTGATGCAGGCTGCAAGAATATCTTTACGTCCCTCAACGGCTTCAGTCGAAGTAATAATTCCAGTAAGCGTAATAACTTCGTGCGGTTCATCAAATTCAAGCTGAAGGGAGATTGTTTTGTTTATAAGATACTGCGCAATTCCAATAAGAATGACTTTTGCCCCGCCGAACGAAATATCAGAAAGAATACAGTGACGAGGAACATTCTGAATATATATAATACTTTCCTTCTTTGGAATTCCAAGTTTTCTCAAAGACTCTGCAGTAATGGGAATTCTGTCTTCCCTGCGCTTCAAATAATTTACATTTGCGTCAAGAAGATGTCCCAGCATTCCAATAAGATCTTCCGGCGGGCGCTGTGTATACTGAACGGTAACAATAACCAGATCACTGCTTCCGGCATACTCTTTTATTGTATAAACTTTTCCAGAAACAAAAAAGCTCATCAACTGCCCGTCCTGCTGGTAAAAACTGAACCTTACACTCAACGGCGGCGGATCTTTCTTTGACAAAACTTCGTAAGCGCCGCCCTTTGTTCCAAGAATAATCTTTGCGGTTGTAAAGGAAGTGGAATTGATTATACACGGCCACTGTGAACCTGCACACTTAATGTAAATCTGTCTCGGATCCATTTTGAGTGTGCGTATAATATCTTTTGTAAATGTAACCTCAGTATTCAAATAATCCTTGTAATATCGGTTATTAAGCTGAGTTGTAACTATAGACATACTATAATTATAATTTATAAAAGGGATTGCGTAAAGTCAAAACACGAATAATTAATGTGAAAACGCACAATCCAAAAAGCAGGGCAATTTTCAGCGTTCTGCGGAATAATCCCTCAAAGCAGTTCCGTCTGCAAACAGAACACGGCTTCCAACAGAAATCCCCTCTTTTTCAAACCATCCCTGTGGAACTTCAAGCGCAAACCTTACCGACCGTGTACTTACCACACTTGACAGGCTGAACGGAACCATGTCAAAAATATCTGCAATTTTTCCGGTGGAATCAATATAAGCTATCGAAAGCGGATGCGGCGTGTTTTTCATCCAAAAACTTAGAGTCCTGTCGTTTTCAAAAACAAAAAGCATTCCTGTTCCGTCGGGAATAGACTTTCTGTTCATAAAGCCGTAATTGCGCTCGTCATCAGAAGAAGCTATCTCGGCGGTTACTTTTACCGTATTACCGCGGCTATCTGTCAAATAGAGTTCTTTTTTTGGCAGGTTGAATTTGCGTCCGCTGCACGAAGAATTAAACACTGTTACAAACAAAACCAGCACCAAAGCAACAAAAGTCCTTGCGCGCCCGCCGTTAATCAAAGAAAACATTACAGTTCCTCCAGAAACTGCTCCCGCGACATTTCCTGTGCAGACTTGTTTACATAGGAATTTTCACGCAGAGTGTCAAAAACAGTCTTGTCGGTATATTTTAAGGTAAGAGGGCGTTCCAGTGCCATAATGACAGAACCGTCGCTCCATTCAGATTTTTCGGGGTTGAACTCAGACGGGTTTCCGTACTTGTCGCACAGTGCCGAAAACACGGAATAATGATCCATTTTGTCCTGTCTGAGATTTATTGTAATCGTATAGAGTTTGTCTTCATAAAACTGAAACCAGCATCTTTCAAGAAAAGAATACGGTGCTGTACGCGAAGTATCTGTTTCTATAAGAATGCGGTCACGCCCCGGAAGCATTGAAACATCACGTTCGCCCCTGTAACCAAACTGATAGTCGGCCTTAAGGGCAGTTTTGACTTCTTCTACAGTCATGCCAAGCTTAATCTTTCTGTAACCCGAGGGCAGACTGTCTTTTGCAGCGACGTAAAAAGAAGCCAGAAGAACTATAAAGAAAACCGCCGTCCGCCTGAATAAACTACTGCTCATTTGCACGCCGGTTATTCTGCTTGCGGTAGAATGCCGCCTGTCTTATAAGTTCCATTACATCGGGAATATTGATTTTGCCGTCAACAATTCTTACGTTCTGGTCAGACTGCAGCTGGTACACTGCCTGAGCCTCATATTCAGGCGGAAGTCCGCACAGGTTCACCAGATCAGAAATTGTAAGGTCGGTCATAAATGTCATTCCGCGTACAGCATTAATCTTCTGTTTTTCTATCTGAAGCGCAAGCATGTCTATCATCTTTTCGCGCGGCTCCCTGAACTGCGTATTGACGAGTTGTCTGTAAAGCCCCCACAGACGGTCTGCAAACATTATTGTAAGCCTTGAAATCATCTGCGGTTGCGTGGCAACCATCTGGTCAAAGTTGGCACGGTTTATGGTCATAAGGCGGCAGTTGTCATGGGCAATTGCACTTGCAGAACGCGGCTTGTTTTCCAGAAGCGCCATTTCGCCGAACATATCGCCTTTTTTAAGAAGAGCCAGCGTAACTTCGGCATGATCAACAACTTTTGTAATTCTCACAGAGCCTTCCTGTATAACAAACATATCCGAACCGTGCTGGCATTCAGAGAAAATCATCGTGCCGCGCGGGTAAGAACGCACAAGTTCATTCGTCGCTTCAAAATAAACAGCCTTCGAACGCGGCTTTAACGAAGAAAAACGTCTTTTTGCATCTTCTGACTTTGGTCCGCGCGGGCATTCCTTCAGATACTGATAATACCCGTAAGTTGCAACGTCTGTATGCCCTGAATTTTCATAGTAGTCGGCAATCTTGAACAACTCTTCGGGAGAGTCAATGATTGTTTTTTTAAGGGTAATTTTTGTAAGATTATCATTGAGTGAACGCATGTCATGTGCAAAAGCGCGCACAATCTTCATGGCAACAGGCGTATTTTTCATGATAAGTTCAGGATACTGGTCTTTTCTTACCATAATGGCAACAACGTTTGTAAGTGCCACGACGCTTTCTGTCTGGGCATGTCCCGACATACACGGAATAACACCTACGAAGTCTCCCGGTCCAAGAATTGCAGGAACACTTCCGGGAATTGAAAGCTCATGAAAGCACTTTACACGGCCGCTCTGAATAATAAAAAATCTGTCGGTAGCAGGAGTTCCCTCTACGAGAATATACGAATTCTGTCTGAAATTAACAAAAGACAATTGAAGCAAAATAAATCACCTTCCTGCCTAAAGATAGTATACAGGCAACCTCCAAAAATTTGAATTCCATTCTTTTCAGAGATTCCTCATATTCAAAATCGGCAAATTTTACTTTGCCCTATAGAAAAATAATCTCAGGAACCATTCTGAATCCGGTTCTTTCAAAAACCTTCTGTTCAGCCAGTTCTACAAGACTTTTTATATCAAAAGCAGTTGCCTTTCCGGTATTAATAATAAAGTTTCCGTGCCAGGGTGCAATCTGCGCTCCTCCGACAGAAACACCCTTAAGACCTGCCTCATCAACAAGAACACCGCTCGGGCTGCCGAATTCACGGTTATTGCGGAATACGCTTCCCGCGCTGGGTGCCCTGAAATGCCCTTTTTTGGTTCTGTCAAGAATGTACTTTTCGCATTCAGCCTTTATTTCGCTGCAGTCCTTCTTTTTTCCAGAAAGATAAACTCTGGTAATAACAGTACGTTTGCCCATAAAAGGAGAAAGTTTGTAATCCCATTCTTTACCGTTACCTGTATTATGATACATTTTTACGCAGCATTCAACATTTGCGCCTGAATTTTGTGACAATTCGTTAAGATCAATATATTCCACGCGGTCTATAAGTTCAGAAAAATCCACGGAATAGCAGCGTGCGTTCATATAGGCAGCACCTCCGCAGGTTGCGGGAAGGCCGGCAAATGTTTCAAGTCCCCCTATTCCGCGCTGTGCACAATATTCAAGTACAGAATCTATTTTTGCACCGGCACCGCAGCAAAGAACAAAGTCTTCGTCGGTAACAGAGTTCATAAGTTTTGTAGAAATAACGGCGCCGCAAAACCCGTCATCAGAGGCAACTATATTGCTTCCACCGCCAAGAACAAAAACGCGCACCCCAGCTTCAAAACATTTCAGGAAAGCTTCTGCCGCAGAAAGAGTGTCAGCCGGTTCCAGAAAAAGTGCGGCTGGTCCTCCGACCTTCATTGTCGTATGATTGCAAAGAGGCTCGTCAAAGCTTACCCGTCCCCTGAAATTCTGCGAGTTCTTGATATTTTCGCCTATTTCACGTATGCTATTGCTCATATTTTACCATTATATAGCAAGAATCAACCGGAGGCAACAAATGGGATTACGTCTTTATAACACTATGGGCCGCACCATGCAGGATTTTAAGCCTATTACACCCGGCTTCGCAGGATTCTATGGCTGTGGTCCAACAGTATACAATTATGCACATATCGGAAACTTAAGGGCATACGTTTTTTTGGACACACTGGACAGAACCCTTACTTTCCTTGGATACGACAAAAAGCACGTCATGAATATAACTGACATCGGACATCTTACTGGAGATGCCGACGCCGGTGAAGACAAAATGCTCAAAACCGCCCAGGAAAGGCACGAATCTGTTCTTGAAGTAGCAAAATTCTATACCGATGCCTTTTTCAAAGATCTGGACGGGCTCAACATAATAAGACCCGATGTAGTCTGCAAAGCCACAGAACATGTTCCCGACATGATTGAACTCATCAAGAGAATAGAAGCAAACGGTCACACTTACATGGCAGGCGGAAACCTTTACTTTGACGTAAGCACATTCCCCGACTACGGAAAGCTTGCCAACATAAACCTTGACGACCTTAAAGCCGGAGCCAGAATAGACGTAGACCAGAACAAGCGCTCTCCCTACGACTTTGTACTCTGGTTCACAAAATCCAAGTTCGAAAACCAGGCACTCACATGGGACAGCCCGTGGGGAAGAGGATATCCGGGATGGCACATCGAATGTTCTGCAATGAGCATGAAATATCTTGGAGAACATTTTGACATTCATACAGGCGGAATAGACCATATTCCCATTCACCACACGAATGAAATTGCACAAAGCGAAGGCGCTACAGGACACAAATGGGTCAACTACTGGTTGCACAACGAATTCCTTGTAATCGCAAAAGACAAAAAAGCAGCAGAAGAAGGGGAAGGTGCAAAAATGTCAAAATCAAGCGGTAACTTTCTTACGCTTCAGTCGTTAATAGACAAGGGATACAATCCGCTGGACTACAGATTCTTCCTTCTTGGAGGACACTACAGAAAGCAGATTTACTTCAGTTACGATGCAATGGACGGTGCAAAAAACGCAAGACAGGCTCTTGTTCAGAGAGTTGCAAAAATTGCACAGTCAGCAGGCGGAATAAGCGCCCTTAACGCAGAAAAAACGTACAAAAAGGGAGAAGCCGCAGACTGTTCGGGACTTTCACAGAAGGCAGCAGAATATATCAACGAATTCAAAGTTGCAATAGAAAATGATCTTTCTACACCGGTTGCCATGAGCCGCCTTCAGAAATGTGTAAAAGACCAGAGTCTTGAACCATCAGAAGCACTTGAACTTATCAGAAGAATGGACAGCGTTACAGGACTTGCCCTTGTAAAGTCTGCCGCGGCACTTCTTAAAGAGACTCCTGTCTGCAACGGAACAGTAGCTGTCTCACACGAAGGAGATTCTGAAGCCGCAGAAATAGACGCTCTTGTAAAGGAACGCACAGAAGCAAAGAAAGCGCGTGACTTTGCCAGGGCAGATGAAATCCGCAGAAATCTGGACGCACGCGGAGTTGTCGTAACAGACACTCCGAACGGTACGGTTTGGGAAAGAAAATAAAAAATTGCTTTTTTTTAACTTCCCAATTGTAACCTAAAGGGGTTATTGTGTTTTCTCTTAATAAAGGAAATCTTACGGAACAAAGCATTAATTGTGCAGATCCGAAAGATTTCAGAAAAGTTTACGATGCCACGATGCAGCTTCTGTTCAAAATCTCATACAAAGTTGTGGATGATGAAGAAGCTGCCGAAGACTTGGTGCATGACTCATACATCAAGGCAAATGAGAAAAAAATGGTTTTTCCGTCTATGGATGATGCCAAATTCTGGCTCATACGTGTCGTAAAAAATGCTTCGCTGAATTATGCAAAGCGAAAAACGAGAGAAGCGAAGGCTTACCACAAGGCTCTTTATGAAGGCCGGCAGCAGATGGACAGCGGTGAAGTTGATCTGCTTAAAAAGGAAGCCCAGAATATAGCACTCTCGGCACTCAAGAAGCTTCCCGATAATCTCAGGGAAGTTCTTGTTCTTCGCGAATACGGAGAAATGAATTACAAAGATATCGGCAAGCAGCTCGGAATTTCCGAAGGAAATGTTAAGGTAAGAGTTTTTCGCGCAAGAGAGCAACTGACAAAACTTATAGGAGAAGAAGATGTATACCTGCCCTGAAAAAGACATCCATTCTGTTTATATAGACAATGAACTTCCCGAAGCTTACATTGCTGAATATGAAGCTCATGTAAAAAACTGTCCAAAATGTGCAGCCGAACTGGCACTCCTCAGAAATCTGCATTCTGTTTTTAAAGCAGACAGTTGCAATATCACTCTGGACAGCCGCGCCATGAACGACAGTTTTGAAAGACTTCAGGCAAGACTCTCCTACTCAAAAATAGCAAAGGCAAACTCCGGCAGTTCAAACGGAATCAAATTCCGTGATACGGTAAAATACATTGCTGCAGGTATTGCGGCAGCAGCAGTTTTTGCAGTCGTTATTCCTGTAAGAACTGCCAAAACAACGCACGCTCCTGCTTCTGACTTCAAGCCTGTTGCAAGGGTATCCCTCTCATCCCCTGTTCAGCATATAAGAGCAGACGGCAAAATAGATACAGCTACTTTATCAAACCTGCTGGGCAGCCGCGAAAATACTTCCGGGGCAATTCCCATGACTGTATCTGCAATTCCGGGGCTGAATTCAATTCCTTATGCAAAGACAGAATCTACAAGTCCTTCATTTGCAAGTTATGATGTTTTCAGTCCTGTATTCGAGGATGAACATAATAATTCCCTGTCAAAAACACCGCGTGGATTTTCTTTCTATATATCAAGTCCGACTGCAAACATTACCTTCGTGACAGGAAACTAAAGTGTCTTTTTTTCTAAACTATAAACAGCTTCTCAAAAAATCACCCGCTGTCCGGACCGTAACATGGGCAGCGGTTATCTGTATTGCCATCGTTCTCACCGCCATAATCGGAAGAAACGTAACAAAAAAACCGGTAATCAGCCACATAGACCCGCCCGTCGGAGCTCCCGGGGACATGATGGTAATAGAAGGAAGCGGCTTTGGAAACACAAGGGGAACTTCCTTTGTAGAAATAGCAGACTCAAAAGTTACATCTTCAGGCTATGTTTCATGGAGCGACACGCAGATAAGGATTGCAATTCCTTCCAACGTACAGGACGGGCTTGTTGTCGTAGGAACTTCGGCCGGCCGTTCTGAGCCAAGCTTTTTTGCAAACAAAACAGGTATTCCGGTTGCAGTAAGGGCAGATCCGTTCACAACGCTCCCTTCCATTACAAGTGTTGAACCTTCTTCGGGAGCCGCCACAGGGCAGGTTCTTACAATTACAGGATCAAATTTCGGTACAACACGGGGAACTTCGGGCGTATTCTTTACTTCTGCCGCGGAATCCCAGTCTTCAGAAACTGCATCTTCTTCTCAACAGGAAGGCGTTTTTATTCAGGCAAACCCTGCAAACTTTGACTATGAATTCTGGAGTGACAATGAAATACGCGTAAGAGTTCCTGACGGTGCCGCTTCGGGCAGCATTTTTGTAAAAACCGAAAAAGGTGTCTGCGAAAACTATAAAATCATGCTTAACTATCCCGCCGGTAAAAAGAATTTCGGCAGCAAAAGAACGTATGTTGTTCAGATTACGGCAGATATTTCAAACAATGAGTCCGGTCAGGATTCACCGGTGGCACTTTACATGCCGCGGCCGCCTGTTTCTGCAATGCAGCCTTCTGCCGTTCTTAACGACTACTATCCGGAGCCTTTAATCAAAGATGACCCTTATACAATAATCCACCAGAGGCAGCTTAACCACATAATCAACAACAAGGAGCGCTTCAGCCAGACTTTTGTCATTGAAGTAAGGCGCATAGAATCTTCAATTATTCCCAAAAATATCAGGCCCTACAAAAATACGGATTCTGCCCTTTACGTTTCGGCTACTACACCTGATGAATGTGTTCAGTCCGGTGATGAAGAAGTTCTTGCCCTTTCGGATAAAATTGTTGGCAGGGAAAAAAATCCTTATACCCAGGCAAAGTTAATCTATAATTTCATGATAGAAAACTATTCAATCAACGAAAAAGTCCGTACCGGCAATGTTTCTGCACTGGATCTTCCAAAAAGAAAAACCGGAGACGCATACGACTTTGCCATTCTTTTTACGGCACTTTGCAGGGCCCAGGGTATTCCTTCTATTCCGGTGAGCGGTGTAATTGTAGAAAGCAACTCTTCTGCAAAAACACACTGGTGGAGTGAAGTTTATTTTGAAGACTTCGGCTGGATGCCTGTTGATCCTGCTCTGGGAGCGGGGCTTGAATTCAAGGCATTCAGTTCTGTAAAAAACCCCGCGGAATTCTACTTTGGAAATATGGACAACCAGCACGTGGCATTCAGCAGGGGATGGCACCAGATAAAGCCCGCATTTATTAACGGAAAAACCGTATTCAGGCCGCGTACATATGCTCTTCAGTCTATCTGGGAAGAAGCGGGAAGTACTGTCTCGAGCTACAGTTCACTCTGGAATAACCCTGCAATAATCGGCATTTACTAAAGGACATCTATAAAGTCAACAGATTTTTTTTACATAAAGAGGATTGTATGAGAACAAAAGTACTTAGCGTAGGCGGTTCAATAATCGCACCGAATGAACCGGACACAGGTTTTCTTCTTGAATTTTCACAAATGGTAACGGAATGGCTCGATGCCAACGAAGATGCCAGGCTTATTCTTGTTGCCGGTGGAGGCGGTCCTGCAAGAATTTACCAGAATTCCTACAAAAAAGTAGCAGAAGGATTCAGCAGTATCCAGAAAAAGAATGCATCTTTCGCCGATACCGATGCACTTAACTATGCCTGCGACTGGCTTGGAATAATGGCCACAAGACTTAACGCACAGATTCTCAAGACTGTATTCGGCCCTTTGTGTCCGCAGGATGTTGTTACCGACCCGACAGCCGTTTCTGACTTTAAGGGACGCATTCTTGTTGCTGCAGGCTGGAAACCCGGATTTTCCACTGACAACGACGCTGTCCTTCTTGCAGAAAGATTTGCTGCAGATACAGTTGTAAATCTTTCAAATATAGAAAAAGTCTACACCGATGACCCGCGCAAAAATCCTGATGCAAAGCCTATAGACAATATTTCTTGGGCTGAATTCCGCAAAATGGTCGGGGATGAATGGGTTCCCGGAAAGAACTGTCCTTTTGACCCGATTGCTTCAAAAAAAGCGCAGGAACTTGGACTTACTGTAATCTGTGCCGGTGGAAAAAATATTCCCAACATAAAGTCTATTCTTGACGGCTCTGATTATATTGGCAGCACAATAAAATAAGGAAAAAGCGAATGTCAGTAAAAAAAAGCATACTGTTTCTGGCATCCGCATTTTTTGCGGCTCTGCTCTTGTCGGGATGTGTAAGTCTTGGCCAGCCGGAAGAAAAAATTTCGCGCAACCTTGCTGGGAAAGGTATAAAAACACAGAACGAACTGTACAACTTCTTTGTTTCTGAAAATCCAGATGCAGACAGAGCCACGGTTAAAAGAATGGCTACCCTTTACATACAGGAAGCGGCAGAAGAAGGAATAAACAGCGACTGCGCTTTTGTCCAGATGTGTCTTGAAACAGGCTTTTTAAGATTCGGAGGACTGGTTACCCCGCAGATGCACAATTACTGCGGGCTAGGCGCAATAGACGAAACACAGCGCGGCGAAGTATTTCTTACCGAAAGGGACGGAGTCAGGGCTCACATCCAGCATCTGCACGCATATGCAACTACAGAAGACAAAATACTCAAAAATGAATGCATTGACCGCAGATACAAATATGTAAAACCGCGCGGAAAAGCACAGACAATTGCAGGTCTTTCGGGAACATGGGCTGCAGATCCTTCTTATGCCGTAAAACTCGAAAACCTCATTTCACGCCTGGAAAAGTTCTGACCAGCCCGCACCTGTTTTTCCCCGTAAATTCTGTTCCAGACTGCATATAATATAAAAAACAACAGTTTTTTTAATATCCTTTACAGAAAACTGTTGTATATTTAAATAAAGAGCCTCTCGATTGCCGACGGTCTCTTTATTTAAGGTTTGCGTTGCAGACTTTCCCCTAATGGAGTGCAGTTATCTTAAGGGAAGTTCTAAAAATTGCATTTTTTAGAGCTAACTTTGAAAATACGATGTTCTAAGTCGCGATATTATAGCAACTTAGAGATTGCCTTAATTTACCGGGGTTTTTATGGAAACTATACAGGACTTGGGATCGTACACATTTCCTTCCCTACTTAAAAATTCACTCAAAAAATTCGCATCAAGACCGGCACTTGCACTGATTGGCCAAAAAGAAGTAACTTATGCACAGCTTGCACAAAACAGCGAAAACGTGGGCAGAATGCTTGCAGCCCTCGGACTTAAGCCCCGTTCAAAAATAGCACTTTACGGAACAGGCCGCCCTGAATGGGGAGAAGCTTACTTTGGCATAGTAAACTACGGAATGACTGCAGTTCCGCTTTTGCCCGACTTTTCGCCTTCAGAAATAGAAGCTATTCTTGTTCACTGCGGGGTAGACGCAATAATTGTAGAAGAAAAACTTTATTCCCACATAGAAAATATTAAGAACGGAATGCCTTCTATTGTAATAAGGCTTGACGATTTTAAGATTTTAAAAGGCGCTCAAGGCTCAATCGAAGATTTTATACACAAGCCGCTGCCGGAATGCAATGTTTCAGAGGAAGATACCGCTTCTATAATCTACACTTCGGGAACAACCGGCCGCTCCAAAGGCGTTGAACTTACCCACAAAAACCTTGTCTGGACAGCTGTTCAGGGACAGACAATTCACCGCGTAAACAAAATGGACCGCTGTCTGTCATTCCTGCCGCTTTCTCATGTCTACGAGTTTACAATCGGCTTTACCATGCAAATGATGAACGGTTCGTGTGTATACTATCTTGGAAAACCACCGGTAGTAAGTGCACTCATTCCGGCTTTTGCAAAGGTTCAGCCTACCATAATATGTTCTGTTCCGCTGGTAATGGAAAAAATCTTCAAAAACAAAGTGCTTCCTCAGTTCACGTCAAATGCGTTTATATCTGCACTTTACAAAATACGCCCTGTTCAGAAGATTCTGCACAGAATAGCCGGCAAAAAAATCATGAAAACCTTCGGCGGCCATGTTGTATTCTTTGGAATAGGCGGGGCAAAAATTGACTTCAAAGTGGAAAAATTTCTTAAGGACGCAAAATTCCCTTACGCAATAGGCTACGGCCTTACCGAAACATCTCCACTTCTTGCCGGAAGCGGTCCTAAAATAACCATTCCCGGTACAATAGGAATTGTTCTTGAAGGCGTTACTCTGCGAGTGCTTAATCCCGACCCTAAAACCGGTGTAGGAGAAATTATTGCAAAGGGTCCGAACGTTATGAAAGGCTACTACAAAGACGAGACACTTACAAAAGCCGCCTTTACTGATGAAAGCGATGAATGTGGGCCCGGCTGGTTCAAAACAGGAGACCTTGGTACCCTTGAAAAAAAGAAGGGTCTCGTAAGACTTTCGTTAAAGGGGCGCAGCAAAAATATGATTCTTGGTCCCAGCGGTGAAAACATTTACCCCGAAGACATTGAATTCATTCTTAACCAGCACCCGCTTGTCTCAGAGTCGCTTGTTGTAGAAGCAGACAACGGACTTGTAGCACTTGTTCAGTTTGATGAAGAAAAGCTTCAGAAAGAAGCCGAAGCGCGCACTCTTAAAGATAAAATTGAAGGCTTTGCAGAAGCGGCTCAGCGTCAGGCAGAAGAAATTGCGCGCGATGTTGCGTACCAGAAAGAAGCTATTCTTGGAGAAATACAGTACTTTGTAAACACAAAGGTAAACAAAAGTTCCCACATAGAAAAGGTTCAGTCCGTAACAAAGTTTGAAAAGACAGCCAGCCAGAAAATAAAGCGCTATCTTTACGACCTGAAGTCAAAGGTTTCAAAAAAATAAAGCTTACAGGCAATGCACTTAAAAAACAAAAACGGCAGTTTGAAGGCGAATACTCTCGCAATCAAACTGCCGTTTTTTTTCAGTATGGACTAAAATCAGACAAGGCCCTGAGCTACCATAGCATTTGCAACTTTTACAAATCCTGCGATATTGGCACCTGCAACATAGTCACCTTCTGTGGCATACTTCTTTGCAGTCTCATATGCGTTGTCATGAATATTTGTCATAATCTGCTTGAGCTTTGCATCTACTTCTTCGAAAGACCATGAAAGGCGCTCGCTGTTCTGGCTCATTTCGAGACCTGAAACTGCAACACCACCGGCATTGGCAGCCTTTCCAGGAGCAAAGATTACACCGTTCTTCTGGAAGTATTCAATTGCTTCTGCACGTGTAGGCATGTTTGCACCTTCTGCAACCAGTTTTATTCCGTTTGCAACAAGTTTCTGTGCATCTTCAAGGTAGATTTCATCCTGTGTAGCGCACGGAAGAGCAAGGTCTGCCTTTACGCCCCACGGCTTTTCACCCTTAAAGAACTTTGCCTTCGGGAACTTCTTTACATAAGCGTCTACCTTTTCGTGGTTGGCGCGGAATTCCTTAACGTATGCAAGCTTTTCTGCTGTGATTCCTTCTTCATCAAGAATGTATCCTGTTGAGTCAGAAAGTGTGAGCGGTTTTCCGCCAAGTTGAATGAGCTTTTCTGCAGCATACTGGGCAACGTTTCCGTCTCCAGAAATAATTGCTGTCTTTCCCTTGAAGTCCTGTCCAATCTTTGCAAGCATGCACTCAACAAAGTAGATAAGTCCGTAACCTGTAGCTTCTGTACGTGCAAGTGAACCGCCGAATGAAAGTCCCTTTCCTGTAAGAACACCAACATACTGGTTGGTAATTCTCTTGTACTGTCCGAACATATATGCAACTTCGCGGCCACCAACGCCCTTGTCTCCTGCAGGAACGTCTGTGTCAGGACCGATGTGGCGGTAAAGTTCTGTTACGAAAGACTGGCAGAAGCGCATAACTTCGGCATCGCTCTTTCCGTGTGCATCAAAGTCAGAACCACCCTTTCCGCCGCCCATTGGAAGAGTTGTAAGAGAATTCTTAAGAACCTGCTCGAATCCAAGGAATTTAAGAACATCAAGACCAACTTCAGGACTAAAGCGAAGACCTCCTTTGTAAGGTCCGATTGCGCTGTTGAACTGTACGCGGAATCCGCGGTTTACATGAGGCTTACCCTGATCATCTGTCCAAGGTACGCGGAACATGATAATGCGTTCAGGTTCAACAAAACGTTCCAGAACAGCGTTCTTTTCGAGTTCCGGCATTTTGTCAACAACAGGTGAAATTGTCTCAAGTACAAGACCTGCAGCCTGAAGAAAGTGTCCCTGATCTGCATAGCGAACGCTGATTTCGTCCCATACGCGTTTGCAGTAAGCATTCTTAATTGTATATTCCATAAGTGTAACCCCTAGTCCTGCAATTATTTGCAATGACTTTAACTATACTAAACTATTTTTTTGATTTTGAATAGTGTTTTTTTACGGCTCAAAACAAGAATTTCTTTACAGTTGACACCTTTAACATAAGACTTTAAAATACAGAAAGTTTCAGAGTCAGTTCAAAAACTTTTTGAACTTATCTGTGTCAAAATTCCGGATTCAATTTATATTCCGGAGTAAAAATTAACTGGAGCTTTTTATGGAAAAGATGTCGCTTAGGGAAAAGTACGGTGCATATTTCAAACAGCTTGCACAGGATTCCAGGGCAGCCGCAAAAATTGACGAAACCAATGTTTACCAGCCGGGAAATTCAACCAACCGAGTAACAATGGATCTTTTGGTTGAACAGAATCTGCTTCCCGAAAGCTATATTGATTCAATTGAAAATTTTGAAGACTTTTACAGACAGGTAAAATCAGGCAAACACGGGCTTATTCTTATGGAACATTATTCCAATACAGACCTTCCCGTCCTTCTTTACATGCTTGAACACTGCGGAACAGAAACAACAGCCGAACTTTCCAAAAATATTGTTGCCATTGCCGGAATGAAGCTTAACGAAGAAAACCCGATTGTAAGAGCCTTTGCAGAAAGTTTTACACGCGTTGTAATTTATCCTACACGAAGCCTTGAAAAAAATGAAAAAAACGCACAGTCAGAAGAAGAAATAAAAGCCGAAGAACAGAAAGCGAGAAAAATAAATCTTGCCGCAATGCACGCAATGGATACCTGCAAACGCCGCGGTGAAGTTATACTTGTATTCCCTTCAGGCACACGTTACCGCCCCGGACACCCCGAAACAAAAAAAGGTCTGCGCGAAATTGACAGTTACTTGAGAATGTTCGATATAGTTCTTCTTATAAGCATAAACGGAAACATTCTTGAACTGCGTGACGATGACATGCTTAACGACGTTGTAGGTCCTGACAAGATGGTAATTTCTGCATCTCCTGTAATTGACTGCAAATCTTTCAGAAAGGATTACCTTGCAACGCTTCCGGCAGACGAACCCGATCCGAAGCAGAAAATGATTGACCATGTAATGGAAATCCTTGAAGCCCAGCACAACCGTGTAGAAGCCGAAAGAATTAAAAAATAAAAAATTCAAAACAAGGTGGAAACTATGTCTGAAAAAATTGAATGGAATGACAGTTATCTTCTGGGAATTCCCGAAATTGACAACCAGCACAAAAAACTGTTGGAACTAGCAAATGACCTTCATGAAGCAGCTGCCGGTTCGGAAGAAAACTACAAACTCAACATGTCAAAGGTTCTTAAAAAACTTACTGACTATACTGTGTATCACTTTTCGAATGAAGAAGATTTCATGCGCAAGTACGGCTATGCCGGTGTGGACATTCACAAAACTGCCCATGACAATTTTATAGGCGAAGTTAACCACCAGATCAAGCAGCTTTCTGATGACAAAAAAGAAGACGGAATGAGGTTCTACTCTTATATGGTAAACTGGGTTCTGACACACATTGCCAAAGCCGACAAAATTTGGGCCGCCTACGTAAAAACAAAACTGTAATCGTTTCCAAAACCACGAGTATCAAGACCAAATTCAATCAGTTTTCTAACCCGCGGATTTCTATATCAAATTCAATCTGTTTTCTACCCCACGAGTTTCAGTACGCACTTTTAGTGCGTACTGAAACTCGCCAATATTGATTAATCCGCTCCGCGGATTAATCAATATTATTTCCCTACACAAAAACGGGAGAAGACGCTTCCGAGTATATCATCGGGGGTTACTTCTCCTGTCACTTCGCCAAGACTGTCCAGGGAATCTTCAAGATCCTGAACAACGGCATCCAAACCGTATTCACCTGAAGATAGTATTTCAAGTGCATGGTTTACGCGTTCAAGTGCTTCATTTACAGAAGCTTTCTGTCTTTCAGAGCCCAGTCCTGTTATACCTGACTGTGATGATGTTCCGGCAAGAAGAATTTTTCTTACAAGAGCTGCAAGTTCCCCTACCCCGTCGCCACGCTTTGCCGAAACAGATGCACATTCAGCATAAAGCGAACCGTCATTTTTGGGAACAGGTTTACTCTGCGGTGAATCACATTTGTTCCACACGAGAATAACCGGAATGTCATTCTGCGCTTTCAAGAATTCTGTGTCATCAGAAGAAAGTCCTGTGCGGGAGTCAACAAGATAAAGAAGAACGTCTGCTTCACTGCTCAAATCTTTTGCAAGTTCCACGCCCTTTGCTTCTATTTCATCACTTGTAGAACGCAGGCCGGCAGTGTCAAAAAGTCTTACGGGAATTCCGTCAAAGTCGGCCCAGCTTTCGAGCCAGTCTCTTGTGGTTCCTTCTATGTCGCTTACAATTGCACGGTCTTCCTTAAGCAGACTGTTGAACAGACTTGATTTACCGGCATTGGTTTTTCCGCACAAAACTACGCGTGCTCCGTCCTGATAGAGTTTTTCACTTTTCCATGAGTCCGAAAGCCGCATTAACTTTTGTCTGGCTTCGTTAAGGTCCGAAGGGTCAAAAGTATCTGAAATATTTTCTTCGTCTTCGGGGTATTCTATTTCTACTTCGATTGAAGCCAGCGTATCTACGACAAGCTTTTTTACCGATGCAATCTCTGAAGTAAGTGTTCCGGAAAGTCTTGCAGCGGCTTTTGTACGTGAAATGTCTGTTTTGCTTTCTATAATTTCACGCACGGCTTCTGCACGGGTTAAATCTGTGCGTCCGTTGATATATGCCCTGAATGTAAACTCACCACGTTCAGCACGGCGAAAGCCGTTCCGCAGAAAAAGAGCAAAAACTGCCCTTACAACAGAAACGCCTCCGTGACAGAATATTTCTATCATGTCTTCGCCGGTAAAGGATTTTGGTGCCCTGTAAACGGCAGCCATAACTTCATCTACGCGGCAGTCCTGTTCCGCCCGTGCAGGGTCTTTTATCCAACCGTAAACTATTGTGTTTGGTGCGGCAGACAAAAGTGCCTTTGGCCTTGAAAAAAATTTTGCAGCAAGCTCAATGCAGTTTTTTCCGCTGGCTCTTACAATACCGATTGCTCCCGGTGCAAGAGCTGTGGCTATGGCAGCAATGGGCTCTTCGGGCGTGTATCCTGTGTTAGTCATGAACTGCTCCGAACGGCTCTATTCTGAGAAGATTGACCGGTACCGAAGCTGCGTCAGAAAGTTCAGGTTCAAGAACTGTATTCAATATTGAAATCATTGCTTCATTGCGTTCTTTTTCTGAATCTGCATTCTGGGGAACGTTTGTGCTGTCTTTTTTCCCAGAACTGAATGCAGGAAGCCGTTTCTGAAGATCTGCTTCGTCTGCTGCCCACGGAGAAACTTCGTCATCCTGAGGATCGGGACTTATGTCTTCGTAATTCTTGCCAGAATTGTTCCAGTGCATGTAACCGTGGTCAACGCCGTCACGTACTCCGAATATTTCGCGCAGAACATAATTTTTGTCATAATGCTGCCTGTCGTAACGCACGCCCATATAAAATGCCTGAACCCACGGCCGCACAAGAATATGGTTTCTTCCGATGACGGTATTTCTGTAGCTTCCGTAAAAATAAATTCTGTACGGACGCTCTTTTACCGGCGGATATTCCAAAAAGTCTTGCTCGAAGTGTGACGGATAGAACATAGGACAGATAACATCAACATAGTCGCTCATAAGTTCAACGTCCTGTCCTGTACGTGTTCCGCTGCGGTACCAGCCGTTTGCGCCGTAAATGTCTATTCCTATCGGAGCATTTATGTTGTCACGCGCATATGCCAAGAATGAAACGAGCGCACTTTCCTTGTCCATGCCGCTGTCACGCCATCTGTATTTTGCCCGGCGAAGATTTGTTCCGTCTGTCGGGAATCTTATGTAGTCAAACTGAATCTCGTCGAATCCGCGTCTTATAAGTTCCTGCGCAATTTCTACGTTATATTCCCATACTTCTTCACTGTAAGGGTCAACCCAGTTTTCGTCATAATAGACAGTTTTTGTTCCGGTAACATTTCCTTCTTCGTCCGTTACATCTTCTGTTCCGCGTATTCCTACCCATGGGGAATTTGTTGCATCGTCCCAGACTGCGTACTGTTTTTTACCATAGGCTGCCAGATTTTTGTCCTTGAACACAACAATTCTTGCAATAAGATAAGTTCCGTCCTGCTTGAACTCGCGCGTAAATGTGTCGAGGTCTATTTTGTACTGCGTGGACTTTCCTTTCTGTTTAAGAAGCGGACTTTCTGGTTCAAATCTGAGCAGACCGTAGTCGTCCTTCATGTCTATTACGAGCGAGTTAAGTTTGTTCTGCGAAATAATGCGGCGGTATTTCTGAATGCCTTCCATATTCCGCATCTGATAGGCAGAAACATAAATTGCCTTTTTCTTGTCTGCACGTAATCCCCACGGCGTAAGAGGCATGTCGGGATTCAAAAGCCACAGTTCTGAAAGGGTAAGAGCGCTGCCTGTTCCCGAAAGAGAGGCCGGGACATAAGCTGAATTTACCAGAGAACGCGGTGCATTCAAAAGAAGACGCCAGTTTTCAAACCCGTCTATGTCGGCCGTTTTTCCGTCTGCAAACAAAAACTGGCGGACTTTTCCTGGAGTAGAATATGCAATTCCTTCTGGTGTCTGGCAGAGTCCGTCTATTGTATCGCAGGGAAGACTTCCTTCGTAAATTTTTATAGCGCGCTTGTTTCTCCAGTCAAACCGGTAGATGTTAGGCATAAAACTCTGTGAAAGATAAATTTCTGTTCCGACAGAACCGTCTTCACGCTTTGTTAGAACCGGAATTATGTCTGCAATTTCGTCGGGCTGGGTAAGACTTGGCATTGCTGCAAAACCGGCACTTACGTCCTGCCATGAAGGTCTTGCGGCATCTGCTCTGTAATAACTTAAGCCGTATATCGGATGCGACATAAAAACAACCAGTTCAGTTCCAGATTCTGTTCCGCCTGAAGAATAAACCGGCATATGCGAAACTGCAACGGCCTTCATTCCGGCTGTTCCCGTACTCATTGAACCGATTGACTTCCAGGTTTTTGCACCGTCGCGCGAAAGATAAACGGCATCCTTTGTTGCGGTAACAAGAATGTCGGGATTAAAAGGGTCGGCGGCTATATCTTTAAGGAGCGGTGCTTTTTTTACAAGATTCTTGTTTTTGCCGTCATAATTTTTTATCGTAAGAAATGGAATTCCGTTGTTGCATTCAGTAAAGGTCTTTAAATCTGCAGAAGACACAATGCCTTTTTCTGTAACAAAATACCAGCGTGCCGAAGTTTTAAGGATGCGTTCTACACCGCCTTCTGTCCAAAGAGGTTCCGCAAGTCCCGTAGGCAGAACCCTGTAAAGGCCGTTTTCTGTTCCGACAAGAAAGTTATTGTCAGAACCGGCGGCACTGCGTTCCGGAAGAGACTCGGGAAGTCTGTAAAGCGGTTTTGTCTGACCGAACAAAGCCAGACTCAGGTTAAACGAAACAAAAGCAAAAGCACAAATTTTAAAAACAAAACTTCGCATATTGTTAGTATCGGCAGTTTTGTTTCAGGGTTTAATTTTGTTTTCAGAAACTGATGTCTCCGTCACCGCAAACCGCAAACCATCTTGCGTTTCCTTTAATCCAGTATCTGTCAAAGACATCAAGCACTTCTTCAAAAGTAGTGTTTCTTACCTGCTCAAGCTGAATCTTGTCATAGTCAATGTCGTTGAACTGAAAAAGATTGTAAACCATGCGCTCGGCCATTCCACCTGAAGAAGCAGAAGACGCGTATGTTGACGTAATGTACGAATTCTTGTAGGAGTCAAGTTTTTCGGCCCCCGAGGCAAAAACGTATGTTCCGTCAGGGGAAACATCTTCTATTACTTTGCCCTGCGCCATAAGAGTGCGTGCTTCTTTCATGTAGGATGCAAAGTTTTTTTTGTCAGAAACGTTAACAAGAATTTCTGTTCCGACAGGAGCTTTTGAACCTATGACAGAACTTGAAGGACTGTAACATGCACCATATTTTTCGCGCACAACATTGAACATTATGTCTGAATGAATCTGGGAAGCCAGCACTGCCGGAATAAAATCATGCGACGTATTGGCAGGTGAAGCAAAAACTCTTGCGACATACGCTGTTCCGGCTGCCGACGGATGGATTTTAACAACAGGTGCAGTTTCTTCTATTATTACAGGTTTTATTTCAGGATTTGCCTGCTGACTGCCTGATTCTTTGCGCTCAAGACGGCCGAGTGTTTTGTCAAGAATTTTTACCACCGATTTTGTGTCCACGCTGCCTGTTGCCACAACAAAAATTCTTGAAGGATCCATAAGTTCTTTGTGAAGCATTTTCATGTTTTGGGCCGTAATTGAAGCGAGCGAATCTTCCTTTACCGCAACAGTTGTTTCGTAAGGATGGCCTTTGTAAACGCTGTCCATAAGTGTTCTGAAAAGAAGCGACGGTGGATTGTTCTGTGATTTCTGCACTGACGTTCTGCATTCAAGAAGAAGATTCTGCATTACTTTGTCTTCAAACACGGGGTTTATAAAACCGTCTGCAAGTACACCAAGCATACGCGGCATATATTTGTCCAGCGTGGTAACACAAAGTGCACTTCCGCTCATTTTGCACATACTGCCGACAGATGAACCTGTTTCAAAAGAGATTTTGCGGCGGCTTTCGTAGTCATACTTTGCAGAACTTTCGGCCATGACAGAAAACAGTGCTGACTCGAGTCCTGACATCTGTTCGGGAAGGCTCTCTGTTCCGCCACGTACAGCCACATATACTGATGACATGTGTCCGTCGCTTTTGCGTACATAAACCGGGATTCCATTTTTTAAAACCGCAGACTCAACCGGAACCGTTACATGTTCATTTTTTTGTGAAGAAGTCTTGTCCTGAACGCGGTACACATCCTGCGGCGAAAGTTGGGGAACATTATGCGCAACTTTTGTCTCGTCACGTGCAAATCGGCTTTCGTTCCACCAGACAGAATTTTCCTGTGTTATAAGGGTAAATGAAGCTTCATCAAAAGCGGTTTTCTGTTTTTCATAGGTAACGGGGTTTACAAGTACCGCGACCAGAGGCTTTTTGTCTGTAAAATATCTGTCAATAAAAGAAGCAACGTCTTTTTGCGAAACCTGCCTCATGTTGTCTATATAAGTATAATAGTAGGAACTTTCAACTACCGACCACCAGAAACTAAGGTTTGACATAAGTGCACCCGCCGTTTCACAGGAGCGCATCATGTCGTCGTTAAGGTTTGTGGCAATCTGCCGTACGCGTTTTTTTGAATAAAGGCTTTTGTCTGCTGCAATCTGCGGAAGTATCTTATCCTGAATAAGCGAAGACATTTTTACCGCACGGCCGGCCAGATTTTCCTGTGCGCGTGAAAGAGTTGCACCGAATGAAAAAAGCCCGTTTGCCTTTACGGTCCTGTAGCCGCCGTAAACATAATCTGTACCCGGAACAGACAGTTCTTCGTCACCGGCAAGCTGTGTTTTGAATATTCCGGATGGGTCAGAAAGAAGTGTTCCCAGGTAATCTGCAGAATATGTATCTTCTATGTCAAAGGCAGTGTCCGGTCCCCTGTAGTAAATTTCTACATAGGCGGAATCTTCGGGAAGCCTGTCGTATGGAATTACACAATATTCTGTTTGGGAAAGCGGTGCGGGATTCTGCCGTACAGTCTGCACCGGGGCGGAATTTTCGTTATTACTCCAGGTGCCGAATATTTTTTTTACAAGTTCCAGCGTTTCCTGCGGATTAATGTCGCCGCCAATAAAAAGGGCTGAATTGCACGGAATATAAAACCGTTCCTGTATGTCGCGCATCTGGTCAAGTGTTGCCTTGCTTACAGACTCAAAGGAACCACGCGGGTCAGTTTTGTAAGGAGCATCCGGGAACATGCGTGAATTGATTCCGTATGAATAGACCGAAGAAGGGTCTGAAAAGTCCCCTTCAATTTCTGCCATTACGACTTTTTTTTCGCTTTCAAATTCTTCGGGTCTCATAAGGGGGAATCTTACCGCCGCATTCCAGAAAGCAAGCCCTTCTTCTAGTTTGTCTGAAGGAATTGTGAAAAAGTAGTTTACCCTGTCTACACCGGTACTTCCGTTCCATGACGAAACTCCAAGTTCTGAAAGAGCCGCAGTTACAGAAGCTGCTGTAGGGTTAAGGGAATTTCCCTTGAAAATCATGTGCTCATACAGGTGAAAAAGACCGGCTGTTTCGGGGGTCTGGGATATGGCACCGGTTCTTACCGCAATTTCTATGTATACAAGCGGAACATTGTGGTTTTCGGCGGCGAATACCGTTAGTCCGTTCTCCAGAGTATATTCATGCAGATTTTCTACCGGAGTCTGCATGGCAAAGGCGCGGACGAGGATTGTGGCTGAAAGTACAGCGAGGATTACATTTTTTCTTATAGTTCTCATATTAATATAAACTCTATCACAATTTTAAGTTACTGTTCAGTGTGCAAATTAATTCCGCATTTTACATGAAGATCCGCGTGGTAAGACGCAGTTTGATTAGATAAGTGCAGCGAGTGTTAAAATGCTCCCAGTCGTCCGCCGAAATCGTAAACCGGCCAATATTGGCCTTGACGTGATTTTTGCGTAGAAACTATCGTTTGTCGCTTCGCGACGCAAAAAGTCAAATCATTTCCGCTTCCCGCGTCCTCCTTCGCGCATTTTTACTTTATCTAACAGTTATCTTTGTCGAGAGGCGTCTTACCGCACGGACGTTGCGTTAACAGACATGAATGTAGAAGAAGGTCCGCGTGGGAAGACGCGGTTTGGTTAGATAAGTGCAGCGAGTGTTAAAATGCTCCCAGTCGGCCGCAGAAATCGAAAACCGGCCAATATTGGCCTTGACGTGATTTTTGCGTAGAAACTATCGTTTGTCGCTTCGCGCCAACTAAAAATCAAGTCATTTCCGCTTCCCGCGTCCTCCTTCGCGCATTTTAACTTTCGTTAAGTATTGTCTTTTAAGACGTACGTCTTCCCGCACAGACGTTGCGTTAACAGGCATGAATGTAGAAGAAGGTCCGCGTGGGAAGACGCAGTTTGTTTAGATAAGTGCAGCGCAGGTTAAAATGCTCCCAGTCGGCCGCCGAAATCGTAAACCGGCCAATATTGGCCTTGACGTGATTTTTGCGTAGAAACTATCGTTTGTCGCTTCGCGCCAACTAAAAATCAAGTCATTTCCGCTTCCCGCGTCCTCCTTCGCGCATTTTAACTTTCGTTAAGTATTGTCTTTTTAGACGTACGTCTTCCCATACGGACGTTGCTTTTACAGATACGAAGTAACAAAATTTCTTCAAATCAGCACAAAATATTGGACATAATTGATATTTTTACGGTTATGCATTATACTTAAACAAACTGCGGCTAGATTTTATGGAGTGAAGCATGAGCAATAACGAGATTGTACCAGGATTCGATGAAGAAAAAGATTCCAGTCTCAAAATTAGTCTTGAAAAAGTCGAAAACAAGGAAAATACTATTCTGATTATTCTTAACGGCTATATTGATACATATAACTCGGTTTATTTTCAGAATCAGGTTGGCAGAATAGTTTCCGCAGGATATATAAATCTTATTTTCAGTTGTGCAGGACTTAATTATGTATCCTCTACCGGAATCGGCTCATTTACGGCATTCCTTAAGCTGGTAAAACCAAAGGGCGGTGATATTGTTCTTCTGAGCATTCAGCCCAAAGTATACGAAGTATTCCAGCTTCTTGGATTCAGCCAGTTCTTTAACATCAAGGAATCTCTTGAGGACTCGATTTCTTTCTTCTCAGAACCTGCTGTTTCTGCACAGACATCTTTGTTCCCCAAAGTATTTGTGTGCCCGGTATGTTCACGCAGACTCAAGGCTACAAAGAGCGGCCGCTTCAGATGCTCTGACTGTAAGTCTATTCTTGTTATTGACCAGCAGGCTCAAATCTTTTTGGGATAAGCCGGAACAACAAGCACTTTCTTAAATTGCATATACTGCCCTTCCGCTAACTGTGGGAGGGCTTTTTTATTTAGTTATGATAACAGACGCGGGTGTACGGGAAGGTCTGCGCGGGAAAAAGCAGTTTTGGTAGATAACTGCGTCTGCCCGCAAAGGTTAAAATGCTCCCAGGCGCCCGAGGACATGCATTTACATTGGCATACTGTGGAAGACATTTTATACCATAAATTGTGGATAAATAACATAATTACTTATATTATAATCATTTATTTTGTGTAAAACCTGTGGTAAAACAGTGCTGCCCCTGTGAATTCATGTTCTTTGAATTCGGACTATGTAGCGAATTCTTGTTTTTATTCCCTGTCCGTGATATGCTTTAGAAAGATGAAATCTTCCGATAACCAAGTTTTGCAAAATATACTTAAGCTTATACTCGCATACATACTGATTGTTCTTGTGGGAACGTCGGCATGTGCTGTTCTGTACATGATTTATACAGCCTGTTCATCTATTGTTGCAGGCGCAGGACTTTCTGCGCTGAGTTTTTCCCTTTTTCTGAGGGGTGTGATTCTGGTTGGACCGGTTACGCTTATGCTCGGCGGTGTGTTCATGTGCTTTTACATTATTAGACACAGACTGCACAAAGCCGTTTACATTTCAATCTACTTTGCACTCGGGCTTGTATCGTGGCTGGTACTTATTCCTGTATGCATAAATCTTTATGCATCTGCGCAGAACAGCCTTCAGCAGCCAACAGAAAAACGCCACCTTTCCCCGGGATATTTCAGAACTGACGGAACAAAAATCCTGTTTTATTCCGCAGTAAGAGAAAACAATATTGCAGACGGACTCTGCATTGACACAGCCGCCCGCGCAGACAACGAAACAAATGTTTATACATTCAAAAATGTAAAGGCTGCTGACTCATATACAGGATTTGCCGATCCACTCATACAAAAAAATGTACGCATGCCAAGAGCCATGGAACTTGTAACGGGAACTTTCGGTATTTTTATAGCAGAATGTCATGCTGCATATGAAGCAGGATACCTTACATGGATTTGTTACGCAACAATGGGTCTTGCAATGCTCGCGGCGGTTTTTCTGACAGCCATTTCAAAGTGGCGGCTTGTTAACGTAATAATCATTGCCGGAAACATCATTACGGTTTTTGCAGTCAATATAACAGTCGCAGGCGGAATGCTCCTTCAAAACGCAGACAGCTTTCTGAAAAATTCACTCGGCTTTATGCCAAAAAATTCCAGTCCGGTTCAGCTTATATTCAACATAACATATTTTATCCTTATTCTCATAATCGGAATTATTTCCTTAACGAAAAGAGACATTTCAAAAACGGGAGAATAAAAAACAAATGAAAAAAATTCTTGTCTGCATGGGAATATACACAACGCTGGTTTTTATTTTGTGCACCGGCGTTTCATTTTTTCAGAGTGTTCCCGTTCTTCTTGAAGGAGCTGCAGCAGGGTACAGATTTCTTCGCGGAACAGAATACTTTCTTTCACTTCTGCCTGTTATTTTTATAAGCGGAATAACATTTGCCTGTTCAATCCAATGGCAGAAAGGAACAGCAGACAGTGCAGTACGTTTTTCACACGGAATGACCGTACGCTTCAAAAATATACTGATTGTTTCGTTGTTTATAGTTTTTATTCTCATGCTGAATACAGAAATTTTCATTCCTTCAGTCAAAGCGCAGATTGTTCAAAAAGAAAATGCTCCTGTAGAACTTGAAGAGTCTCTTGCGACATCAAAAATCATGCTCCAAAAAGGCCGCCCTCTTCTTGCATTGCAGTATGCTCAGAAGGCATGCGACATAGCCCCGGACGACATTTATGCAAACCGCCAGCTTCATCTTGCACAGAACAGTGCGGATCTTGCCCGTGACCGCGAGCTTCATGAACAATCCCGTGTCAAACCGCAGCAGGTATCAGAAAAAGCAAAAGTGAGCGCCGCCGGAATTTTCAACGAAAAAGGATATTCCGTAAAAGAACTTATAGAAAAATCCAAAACTGCGGCGGCCTCGGGCGACTGGTTCAATGCACATTACTGGGCTCAGATTGCCGTTCAGTGCTGTGAAGGAACTGAAACAAACAGAACCGAAGCCATTTCTGCTGCAAACGATGCGTGGAACAAACTGAATGAGCCCAAAGCCTTTTGTTCAGAAAAAGAACGTGCCTATTACGAAAAAAAATACGATGGATACAAACTTCTGTTAAGCCATGACTTTTTAAAATCATACTACATCTTTCTTTCGCTGGAATCTTCTTCACAAACAATAGAAGCCGATCCCGATGTAGAAGAATTTCTTTCACTTGCAAAAAAAGGCGTAGAAAGCATGTATTTTTTCTTTGACGAAACAGACGGAATGATCCGCATGGAAAATACACACAACATTTATTTTGCGCTCAGCAATTCTGACGGAACAAAAAGTGTCTTCTATATAAAAGGCGCAATGGACGTAAAAGGAAACGGCGGTTCGGTGCGCTACCTTGAATCGCTGGATGTTGTAAACTACGGGCGCAACGGAGTGTTCAGATACGCATTTCACGCACCTTACGCAAAAGTTATTGAACAAAATGCAGCAGACTTTTCTGCAAACGCACGAACATTAATGGGATTGGCAAAAGAATGGAAGTCAGTTCCTTTTGTTCAGCTTTGTTCCGTTTCAAGAACCGGGGAAGGAATTATCACCAGCCCTGAATTCACGTTCAAAGAAACAGGAATTCCTGACAAAATAGTTTCTGAACTTGGGTTTTCAAAAGCCGGAAATGATGCAGGAACAGAAACCGACATAAAGTCAGAATTTATTCCGTTTACTTCGATGATTCTTCCGATGCCTTATTCCGATTTTGCTGTTATAAGTGAAGCTTCGTCCGGAGCACAGCAAATGCCTCTTTATTTTCTTGCAGGATTTGTAAAAAAAGCCGTTCACTACGGTTTTTCTGCAGAAGTGTTTTCTGAAATTCTTGTTACGCGGGCAATGTATCCGCTGTTTATGCTCATAATGTGCATTATGTGTGCCGTAGCCGGGTGGAATTACAGAATAAGCGACAAGTCAGCGCTGTTCAAATTTTCGTGGCTTATAATAATTCCCCTTTACGGATTTCTTATGTTTATTATTTTGAACAGCTGTTATTATCTTTTTGGAATGCTCAATTATCTGATTGTAGGAATATTCGGAATGGGGGCACTGGCCGCGGCAACGGTTTTTTACACAATTCTTTTTGCCCTTGCCTCGCTGAATTTTCTTTCGCGCAAGAACTAAAAAATCAAACCGCCCCGCGTATTATGTACGTTGAGCTGAACAAAAATCAGTCTATGTCAACGCGCTTAATATGTGCACCCAAAGCCTGAAGCCTTTCTACAAGGTGTTCATAACCGCGCTCTATCTGGTAAACATTGCTTATGCGGCTTTCACCGTGAGCAGCCATCGCAGCTATAACCATTGCCATTCCGGCTCTTACATCTGGAGATACAAGGTGGTCGCCGTGAAGTGAACTGGGGCCGCTTACAACCGCTCTGTGCGGGTCACAAAGAGTAATGCGTGCGCCCATGCTTATTAGTTTGTCTACAAAGAACATGCGGCTTTCGAACATTTTTTCAAAAATAAGCACGGTTCCTTCTACCTGGGTGGCGACAACCGTCATAATGGAAGTCAAATCAGGCGGAAATCCAGGCCACGGACTGTCATCTATTTTGGGAATCATACCGCCAAGGTCTGTGTTAACACGCATTTCCTGATCTTCAGAAACAGAAAGCCTGTCCCCGTCTATGTCCCAGCGGATTCCCAGTTTGCTAAAACCTACACGCAACGGCCGCAGCTGTTTTTCATTGACACCGGTAATTGTAATTGCCCCGTGAGTCGCAGCTGCAAGACCAATAAAAGAACCTATTTCCATAAAATCAGGACCGATTGTAAAGTCGCAGCCGTTAAGAGATGGCACACCGTCGATGTAAAGAATATTGCTTCCTACACCGGTAATTTTTGCACCCATCATATTCAGCATTGTGCATAAATCCTGAACATGCGGCTCACTCGCAGCGTTTGTAATTACAGTACGCCCTTCTGCAAGAACTGCGGCCATAAGTGCATTTTCTGTTGCAGTAACTGAAGTTTCGTCCAAAAAGATATCTTTTCCTACAAGCTTATTGGCAGTAAACTCAAATTTACTGTCTATAGAAACGCGTGCACCAAGTTCCTGAAGAGCAATAAAATGCGTGTCCAGTCTTCTGCGGCCAATTACATCTCCTCCGGGCGGAAGCATAATGGCTTTTCCTGTTCTTGCAATAAGCGGTCCTGCAAAAAGAATTGAAGCCCTTATTTTTCTGCTCAGTTCAGCAGGTATATCGTTGCGGATTATTTCTTTTGCCTGAATTTTCCAGGTATTGTGTTCCAGTTTTTCGACTTCAACTCCCAAAGCCTGAAGAATAAGAAGCATAACCCCTGTGTCTTCTATTTCGGGAATGTTCCTGAGTATTACCGGTTTTTCTGTAAGCATGGACGCCGCAATACACGGAAGAGCCGCATTTTTGTTTCCGCAGGCACGGATTGTTCCTTTTATTGGAAAACCGCCTTCAATCTGATATTCGTACATTTTGATTCCTTTTTTTTATTTATTTGATGCAAGTTCCACAAGAACCTCGGTTGCCTTAACCATCTGTTCCAGACTTGCCCATTCATATCTTGAGTGAAAATTATGACCGCCTGTAAAAATATTCGGTGTGGGAATACCCATTTCAGAAAGCCGCGAACCGTCTGTACCGCCCCTGATTGGTGGAAAAACAGGCTCCATTCCGCAATTACGGTATGCTTTTACAAGACGTTCCACCACGGCAGGATTTTTCTGCATTACATCATGCATATTCTTGTACTGAAGCGTATGTTCTACACTTACGTGTCCGCCGCAGCTTCTTTCCACAAGAGATGCAGCCATTTCTACAGTACGCTTTCTTTCTTCCATTCCTTCCTGCGAAAAGTCACGCAAAAACAGCACAACTTTTGCGTCCTCCATTGAACCTTCTATAGACATAGGCGCATAAAAGCCCTGTCTGCCGTCAGTTGCCTCGGGAACTTCATTTTTTGGAAGATAAGAAAGAAATGTACAGGCCATAGTTACGGCATTTACCATGTCAGGACGCGCTGTTCCAGTATGCTTTGGCTTTCCTGTAAAAGACACGGTACTTTTGTAAGCGTTAAAACATTCAGTTTCGAGTTCGCCCATAGTTCCGCCGTCTACAGTGTATGCGTACTTTGACTTCAAAAGCTCAAGCGGAACCCTGTCCATTCCGTGACCTGTTTCTTCATCTGGTGAAAAAAGAATTTCTATTGCACCGTGGGGAATCTGCGGATTTTTTACCAGATATTCTACAGCCGTTACAATTTCTGCAACACCGGCCTTGTCATCGGCACCAAGAAGAGTTGTTCCATCAGAAGTAATTATTGTCTCACGCTGTTTTGCTGCAGCCGCAAGTTCTTTATCAGAAGCGGGGTCGTGAACAACAGAATTCTTAAGCTGAATAACCGAGCCGTCATAGTTTTTATGCACGACTGGCTGTACGTTTTTACCGCTGGTTTCTTCCGATGTATCGATGTGCGCAATAAGACAGAACGGCTCATCTTTTTCACGGCCGGCACTTGCTTCCAGAAAAGCGTATGTATAGCAGTCCGCGGTCGTAGTAACATTTTTAAGCCCGAGTCCACAAAGTTCGGCATTAAGGAGAGACGCCATTTCTTTTTGCTGCGGTGTACTGGGCATAATTCCACTGTCGGCTTTTTGTGAAGAACTTTCGCTGTAAGTTTTTGCGTATCTTAAAAAACGGGACAAAAGACGTTCCGCCAGATCATGATTTTTGCTGCAAATGTCGGACATATTCTTTAATATTAAAGCATTTTTTCACTTAGCGCAACGGTTTAATTTTGCGTCTGTCTGCAGACCGGTTTTATAATTGAATTTCTAAGCGACGTTCGTCTTTGGGACATTGTGATTGTGCAAGTCCTGCTGCTTTGTCAAACGTTTTTTCTATATACTGCGCTTCTCCTTCGGTAAGGGATGCGCGTGAAAGTACAGTACGCCAGAACTGTTCCATTGCTTCACTTCCTGTACGCGAAAAAAAACCGATTTTTCTGAGACTGTCCGAAATTGTACCAACGGTTTTGTCCAGTCTCTCCAGGGAAACAGGTGTATACCCAGTGCGCTTTGTGTCATTTTTTCTAAAAAGTTCGTAGCTTATTATCTGAACGGCATGGCTCAAATTAAGCGAACCGAATTCGTCACTGGACGGAATTGTAACTCCCATTGTACATTCGTTGACTTCATCATCTTCAAGGCCTGTACGTTCATTGCCAAAAACTACAGCGACTTTTCCGCCTTCAGAAGCTTTTGTTCCGGTAACAGTGTCTGCCATAGAAGCAAATTCTTCGGGAAGAAATAATTTTCCGCCGCGTTTTTTTCCTTTACGCCGTGTGGTAGCAGCTGCACAAACACAGTCTTTTGTTGCTTCTGTAATTGAATCAAAAAATTCAGCTCTGTCAAAAATATATCCTGCGTGAATTGCAAGAATATGAACTCTTTCTACATCAATGGAATTCCTGTCGCCTACAATACGTAGCGTGTGAATTCCGTTATTGGCCATTCCCCTGCACACAGCGCCGATGTTCCGCGATTCTTCGGGCCGTGAAAGTACGATTACGATTTTGTCAAGATTCATATCTACAGTATACTAATTTTACGCTCTTTACACTATAATATTGCACATGGAAAAAAAAATCTTTGCAGAAAAAAACGCTCTCGTCATTGGCGGAACAAAAGGAACAGGTCTTGAAATTGCACGGCTTCTTTTGCAAAAAGGCGCAAAGGTTACCTGTACAGGAAGAAATACCCGTGAGCAGCTTTCTGGAATTGAATTTATTTTCTGCGACATCGACAACTGCGGAATAGAAAACTTCTGCGACGGTGTTATCGGGGAAAAACTTTCTGCGACAGATATTCTTGTCGTAACATTCGGACCGTTCTGCCAGAAGCCGCTTCATCTTACGGCAGCAAAAGAATGGACACAGATGGCACTGGACAATTATGCACTTCCCGGAATTCTTGCGTCAAAAGCAATTCCCGCAATGATGGAACGTCGCTGGGGAAGAATTATTTTTTTTGGCGGAACAAGAACAGAAAGCGTGCGCGGTTACAAAACAAATGCAGCATACGCCGGAGCAAAAACAGGAATTTCTGTAATTACAAAATCTATCGCAATGGAATACGCGCAGTACGGAATTACATGCAATGCAGTTCTTCCAGGATTTACTTCGCACGCGCCTGAAGGAACACAAACCGTAAGTGAGCACGCACTTGCAGAAAACGCCGTCTCGCTCATGTCAAAGGAAGAGCTTAACGGCGTTCTACTTAATGTTGACCGCGGCTGGTCAGTTTAAGTTTGTTTCTAAAAATTGCAATTTTGAAACATACTTAAGAAATCTTGTCTTCTTCAAGACCGTTTTCGCCCATAAAGTAAGTTTTTATCGGCGGGAATCCGTTAAAGGCAACACTTGCATATGTCGAAGTGTAAGCTCCGGTAGAAAGCCAGTATACTTTGTCACCGCTTTTCAATTCTATCGGAAGCTTGTACTTTTCATCTTCGTACATTATGTCCATGCTGTCACAGGTAGGTCCTGCTATAATTACAGAACCTTCTTTTCCGCCGTCTTTGTCGGTAATTACAGGATACTTTATTGACTCGTCCAGTGTTTCAATAAGTCCGTTGAATTTTCCCGCATCAAGATAAACCCAGCGGTTAAGGGCCGTATTGTTTTTGCGCGAAATAAGAACAACTTCCGAAGTAAGAATTCCACTGTCGCCTACAAGGGAACGTCCTGGTTCAAGTACAATCATCGGAACATCTTCACCAAAGTCATCACGCAGATAACGTGTAATTTCCGATGCATATTCGCTCAGTTCATTCGTTGCCTGCATGTAGTGGGCAGGAAAACCACCGCCCATATTTATCATTGTAAGTTTGATTCCCTCTTCTTCTTCGAGAGATGCAAACAGATATTTCGTTTTTGCAATAGCATCATTCCACTGGCCAATATCACGCTGCTGGCTTCCTACATGAAAACTTATTCCGTAAGGTGTAAGTCCCAGATCACGTGCCTGAACAAGAAGATCATATGCCATATCGGGATGACAGCCAAACTTTCTTGAAAGCGGCCAGTCTGCCGTAACTGAATTCTCTACAAGGATTCTTACATAAACTCTTGAACCAGGCGCAAACTTCGCTATATTTTTCAAATCATCCTTTGAATCAGTAGCGAACATTCTTACGCCTTTTTCATAAAAATATTTTATATCTTCTGATTTTTTAATTGTATTGCCGTATGAAGTTCTGTCTGCCGAAATTCCAAGCGCAAGAACTTTGTCGAGTTCGTATCGTGACGCAATGTCAAAACTTGAACCAAGCGAGTCAAGAAGTTTCAAAACCGGAACTCCAGGATTTGCCTTGACTGCATAATAAATGTTTGCATAAGGAAAAGAATCCTTAAGCTGAACATAACTTTTTTTAATTCTGCGGAGATCCACTACAATATTCGGGGTCGCAAAATCCTTTGAAAACTCACGGAATCTTTTCCATTCCATCTCTGTGATAAATTCATCTCGATTAAACATTGAATTCACCTGCCAAAAATTAGATTTTTTTTCAAGCGTCTCGATGTTATCATAATTCACCCTGTTATTGTACAGACAGAATTCGGCACTAAGGCACTTGAAAATAAAAAAAAGCAGTTATTTTTTGTTCAAAAGTTCATATCGTGATATTTATCACAGTTTTGCACTTGTGGAACAGTTTATGCCAGGGAATATCCCGCTTTTTTAACGGCGTCTACTATGCTTTCGTCAGTAACAGACGGTTCCATAGTCAGAAGCACGTCACCTGTGTTGTGGTCGGCAACAGCTTTTTCAATTCCGGCTACAGACTCGAGCGCTTCTTTTACATGAGCCTCGCAGTGTGCACACATCATTCCTTCTACTTTGATTTTCTTTTCTACCATAGTTTTTTCCTCTTTTACATTTATTTTATTTCTTATGCGCACCATGTTCAACCTGAGCGCATTTGTTACAACAAAAAAGCTTGAAAGTCCCATAGCAGCCGCACAGAACATTGGGTTAAGCGACCAGCCGAATAAATTGTAAAAAACTCCAGCCGCGAGCGGAATTCCTGCAACATTATATACAAAAGCCCAGAATAAATTCTCGTGGATATTTCTTAACGCGCGCCTTCCAAGCAGAACTGCACTGCAAAAATCAGACAGGGAATTTTTTACAAGAACAATATCGGCAGAATCAATAGCAACATCTGCACCAGCTCCTATTGCAACACCAACATCTGCCCTGACCAAAGCCGGCGCGTCATTTATTCCGTCACCGACCATGGCTGTTTTTCCCGTCTTCATAAACTCTGCAACATAAGCTTCTTTTTCTCCGGGCAAAACACCAGCGATAACTTCATCTGCACCAACAGCTTTTCCAACAGAATCTGCAACTCTCTTATTGTCGCCGGTCAGCATGACAACTTTTATCCCCATCTTTTTAAGACGGTCTACAGAAGCGGCACTATCTTCCTTTAACGCGTCGGCAACTGCAATTATTCCCAAAACATTTTTTCCTTTGCAGAACACGAGCGGGGTTTTTGCGTCTGCTGACAATTCTGCACACTTTTTTTCAAGTTCATCTTCAACGCTGCAAAATGAACTTATATAAGAAAGACTTCCGCCTGCAATTATTTCATCTTCATATTCTGCACGAACGCCTTTTCCTGGAACAGAAACAAATTCCCGTGTTTCAAAAAGAGAAACTTCTTTTTCTGATGCATACTGAACAACGGCTTTTGCAAGCGGATGTGAACTTTTTTCTTCGAGTGAAGCAGCGGTTTTTACAAGTTCTGTAGGATCTGTTCCGCCCCACGGAATCAAATCTGTAACCACAGGTTCACCTTTTGTAACAGTTCCGGTTTTGTCAAGAACTGCCGTCTTTATTTTTCCGATTTCCTCAAGCGAAGCAGATGTTTTGAAAAGAATTCCGTTTTTTGCACCGACACCGCCGGCAACCATTATGGCAACAGGCGTCGCAAGTCCCAGCGCACATGGGCAGCTTATGACAAGAACAGAAATTCCCCTTGAGAGTGCGAACGCCACACTCTGTCCCGCAAACATCCACACCAGTGCCGTAACTGTGGCGATTCCAATCACGACGGGAACAAACACTCCCGAAACTTTATCGGCAATTTTTGCTACAGGCGCTTTGGTTGCAGCGGCATTTTCTACAAGGGCAATAATTTTTGAAAGCGTCGTATCCTTTCCGACACGGATTGCCCGGCACTTTAAAAATCCCGAAATATTCAGCGTAGAAGTCTGAACATCATCGCCAGATTTTTTTTCTACCGGAATACTTTCCCCAGTAAGTGACGACTCGTTAACTGCGGACTCACCTTCAATTACAATTCCGTCTACAGGAATTTTGTCGCCGGGTCTCAGTACAAAAACATCGCCTTCTTTTACTTCGCTTACGGGAACAGAAATTTCTTTTCCGCCTCGGATTACAACTGCAGAATCAGGGGCAAGCTTCAAAAGCGATTTAAGTGCGCTGGTAGTGCGGCCTTTTGAGACAGACTCAAGCAGTTTGCCCAAAGTAATAAGCGTTACTATCATTGCTGCGCCTTCGAAGTACAGATTGTGCATGTCCCGCATAATCTGATTGTTGTCGTTAAAAACCGCGGCATCTGTCATGTCAAACAAAACAAGCGTGCTGTAAAAAAAAGAAATTCCCGCGCCCAATGCTACAAGACTGTCCATGTTTGGAGAAAACCTGAATAAATTTTTGAATCCCGAAGAAAAGAATTTTTTGTTTATAACCAGCACAATCAGTGAAAGAATAAACTGCAGCAAACCCATTGCAATGTGATTTTCAGAAAGTCGAGCGGGCAGCGGCCAGTTCCACATCATGTGTCCCATACTCAGATACATGAGTAAAAGCAAAAAAATGCAGGAAGACCAAAAGCGTTTTGCAATTAAAGAAGTCTCTGATTTTTGTTCAGAGCCGATGTTTTTTTGCTCTGAAGCATTTGTGTTAGAATCAGAATTCCAGGCATCATAACCGGCTTTTCTTACGGCATTTATAATCTGCTCATCAGAAGCACTGCCTTCAACTCCCATAGAATTTGTAAGCAGACTTACTGAACATGATTCTACTCCCGAAAGATTGCCGACAGCTTTTTCTATGCGCGAACTGCACGCAGCACAACTCATTCCTGTTACATTGAATTTTCTCATAATTTTTTCCGCCTTAATTCTGCTTTAAATATAAACAAACGGAATGGAATTTTTCAAGGCAAAAAAAAATCCTGCCGGAATAAAAACAAAAAATTTATTTCTTCCGGCAGGAAAATTAATAATCGACAGTCTCTGTTTAATTTCAGATGCGTGCTGTTACTTCGTGGTATGCACGAGCTTTTATTGAACTGACTTTCATTATTCCGTCAGAAGAAAATTCAGGCCACTGTTCAAGATAAACAGGAGCATCTTTTTTAAGTTCATCAACTTCAAGAACAAATGAATTTTTCTTAACGCCAAAACGCTTCAAACCTATTGTCCACGGATAATCCTGACCCATAAAAATGCTGTCATCAACAAGCGTTTCGTTTTCGTAAAGCCGTGCGCAGTTTCCTGTATATGCAACTTCAAGCATTACATCACATGCACCGGACGCGCTCCAATCACCGGTTTCGACAGAATATTTTGCAGTTTTTCCGGTAGCCGCAAGACCGGGGAATACCCTGAACGAAATTTTCCTGTCTGAAACAAAATGTAGCACAGTTCCATCAGCGTTTTTATCACAGTACACAACAGAGTCTGTAACAAGAATATGCTCGCTGCCGTCTGAAGTGCAGATTTTATGGGATTTAAGCGTATCTTCCCTTGAAAGCGTTACAATATCCACATCGTCTTCTGCTGCCGTTCCAAAATCATAAAGCGTACGGTCCGCATCTTCTATGCTTGTAACAAAAGAATTCTGCGCCGGACTCTTTCCACTGGAAGAATTTCATTCCGTTTACAGAAGTTTCGCTGTTGATGTTTGTCTGTGTCTCATCATCCCCGTTGGGTCCAAAGAGGCGGTTTCCTTTTCCTGTAGTGAAAACGATTGTATAATAGGCGTCTCCAACATTCATTACAAAACCGTATTTTCCTTTGTTGGCCTTATTGAAGTCTGTAGCCCATTTTCCCAAAGCTTCCCATGTTTTTGGGACATCATTGTCAGAAACATAAGCTCTGTTGTAAAAAAAAAGCTGCCCTTTTGAAGAGCAGCCATAATCTTATTTTGCACTCTGACCGTAGTATGCATTCGGTCCGTGTTTACGAAGGTAATGTTTTTCTACAATATATTTCGGAAGACTTTCAGCATCCGGCCGAATCAAGAGCGTATTCAGTGCCATTCTGCTTACTTCTTCCATAACTGCAGCATTGTAAACTGACTTGGCAGCCGTACTTCCCCATGCAAACGGGCCGTGTCCTCCTACCAGAACCATATTCACTTCATCAGGATTCAGTTTCAATTTCCTGAAATGTTCAACAATCAGATTGCCTGTTTCTTTTTCATAATCATTTTTTACCGCTTCTTCAGACAAATACGGCGTACATGGAATTTCAGTCTGAATATGATCAGCATGGGTTGTTCCAAACAAAGGAACCGGTTTTACAGCCTGAGCCCAACTTACTGCATAAGTTGAATGAGTATGGATAATTCCGCGGATTTTTGCCCCGTCCTTTACGGCAAATTCCCTGTACAAAACAGCATGTGTAGGTGTATCAGAAGAAGGCCTCAGATTTCCTTCCACAACATTACCGTCCAGATCAACAATAACCATACTGCCGGCTGTCAGTTCCGGGTAAGGAACTCCGCTCGGTTTGATTGCAAAAACACCTTCATCCGAATCAAAAGCAGAAACATTTCCCCATGTATAAAGCGCCAGATGCTGCGCCGGAATCTGCATATTGGCTTCGTAAGCCTCTTCTCTCAAAGTATTGAATTTTGACATATTATCCTCGCTTTCAGTCTATATTTTCTACAGCTGCACGTTCTACTGCCAGACCTTTCTTATAGTTAGCAAAGAAGGCATTAAATCCGTCTATGTCAGCCTGCAGCGGTTTGACTGTATCAACCTTTGCAGAAGCAAATACGAATTTATCAAGCCATTCCGGAAGTTTCATTCCGTTTCTGTTTACAACAAACGAAGCCAGAAGAGCCATTCCCCATGGTCCGCCCTCGCCCGCAGTACTCATTGCAGAAACAGGAGTATGCATTGCAGCAGCCATTACTGGAAGACCAACACCTTCTGTTTTAAAGAAACCGCCGTGTCCGGTAAGTCTGTCCAAAGAAACATTTTCCTTGTCAAACAGAATATCCATACCGGTTCTCAGAGCGCCCAGTGCTGTAAATAAGTGTGCACGCATAAAATTTTCCAGAGTAAAATGTGCATTTTGGGTACGAACAAAAAGCGGGCGTCCTTCATTAAAGCCTGTCATCGACTCGCCGGAAATATAGTTAAACGGAATAAGTCCGCCGCAGTCCTTTTCACCTTCCATTGCTGCACCCAAAAGTACCGAATAAAGCTGGGACTTATCAAATTCTGCACCCATTCTTTTGGCAGCTTCACCAAAAAGTTTTATCCACTTGTCATATTCTCCGGTACAGTTATTTGCATGAGCCATGGCGGCAGGCTTTCCGTCAGGTGTAGAAACCATATCAATAAGTCCGTTATACGAATGGTTCAGTTTCTTTTCCAGAACAATCATTGCAAAAACCGAAGTTCCTGCAGAAACATTACCGGTTCTTGGGGCAACTGAATTCGTAGCAGTCATTCCTGTACCTGCATCTCCTTCAGGCGGGGCAAGAATCACACCGGCTTCCAAAGTTCCGTCTTTATCAAGCCAGGAAGCACCTTCTGCGGTTAAAGTTCCGGCATTTTCCCCAGCCGAAAGAACTTCAGGAAGAATATTCTCCAGCTTCCACGAAAACTTTTTGTCCTTTACAAGAGCATTGAATTTGGAAAGCATGTCAGAATCGTAACTTCCTGAATCTGCATCAATCGGGAACATACCGGAAGCATCTCCGATTCCAAGAACTTTTTGTCCCGTAAGTTTCCAATGAACATAACCTGCCAATGTTGTCAAAAAGTCAATCTGAGGAACATGATCCTCCCCGTTAAGAATGGCCTGGTAAAGGTGTGCAATACTCCATCTCTCGGGAACAGGATAATCAAACAAAGCAGACAGTTCTTTTGAGGCCTGTCCGGTTATTGTATTTCGCCATGTTCTGAATGGTACAAGCTGATTTCCGTCTTTGTCAAAAGCGAGATATCCATGCATCATAGCACTGATTCCCATAGCACGAAGTTTTGTAAGTTTTACGCCATATTTTTTAAGAACATCCGCTTTCATATCAGAAAAAGCAGTCGAAATTCCATTATGAATTTCTTCCAGGGAATAAGTCCAAATTCCATTTTCCAGGGAATTTTCCCAGTCAAAGGCACCACCGGCAACAGGCTCATTTTTAGAATTAATTAGAACAGCTTTGATTCTTGTAGAACCGAACTCTATTCCAAGAATACTGTCTCCATTTTGAATTTCCTTTGCAATCTTTTCTATTTCCATTTGACACTCCCAAAATTGAAAATCGTATAGTTATATTATCAGCCGATTTTACAAAAAAGGCAAGTGTTTTCTATATTTTTATGATTTTTATCGATATTTATGGATATAAAAGAAACAATTTAAACAAAAAAAAGCCGGCGGCCACCTACTTTCCCGCTCTCGCAGTATCATC
>ERZ1034855.30-NODE-30-length-79383-cov-69.399241_pt1 | contig 79383 bp, 110 predicted proteins | sample MGYA00520699_ERZ1034855 | MGnify/ENA primary metagenome ERZ1034855 (study PRJEB33766, sample SAMN09781730) | gut metagenome | biome: gut microbiome | host: Homo sapiens | place: Madagascar | study: EMG produced TPA metagenomics assembly of the PRJNA485056 data set...
GGAAAGCGGGACAAACCCCGCTTTTTCTGTAGAACAGAAACCAGAAAAACCAAACGAGGAGGCATTTCAGAGGAGTTCCAGAAAAAGAAGAGTTCCCTTCTCGGCATATAACAAAAGCCGCCCAACCGGGCGGCTTTCCGTTGACAAGGCGAAATTTCGACGATAAAATAAAAAAGCCCCAATGGGGCGGGGCGCTGCCAAGGAGGCGGCAGGCGGTCGGCACTTCCTGAAAAGGAGGTGTTGCTTATGGTGACATATTCCGATCTGATCCAGATTGGTATTTTGATCGTAGGCATTTGCTCTCTGGTTTTCCAGATAAGCAAAAAGAAATGACCGCTCCACAGCCACGGACGGTCATTTCCTTTTGAATTGACATTCTAGGCTGACTGCCTGCGGCAGCGCCCTTGTTTATTATATTAACAGCTTGCACAAAAAAGTCAAGCGAAAAGAGGAAAACAATAAACACTGAGAAGCCGCCCATCTGGGCGGCTTTTCGCATGCTTCCGAAATCACAAATTTTATGTACTTCGCGGGACAAATCCCATATTTTCAGTAGAATATTAACGTGTGAGCGAATGTATCCCAGTTTCAGTCTCAGACCAGAGCAGTTTTCCATCTCGGAATTTCTGGATCATCGTGACCTCGCCGTACTGTACCGTGACCAAATAATCATCATCCCCATAAAACATATAGGATGTCCCACCAACGACAAAACTGGAATAGTCCGGTTTTCCCCACTTCGTCATTCCGATGTAGCGTTCCGGCATTCCTATGTACGGTTTTTCGATCTCAATAATTTCAGGCTTCTGTTGAGGCGGAGGTTTGGATTCCTCAGAGGCCGCACGCTGTGCATCTTCCTCCCGGAATCGTTCGATCATCTTCTGCCGTTCCTGTTCTGCGCGTATTTTTGCATGCTCTTCGCAGCTTTTTCCAATGCATCCGAGTAGGAAAATAAACAAAACGATCAGGAGGACTGGCGGAAGGCAGCCGCTGTTTAGAGGCGGACGTATTCGGAACCTTCTGAATCTGTTCCGGTATGGTTGGAAAGCCGTAATATCCCCTTCTTTCTAAAACGGGTGTTGACAAGTTGATAAAATGGTGATATTATAATTTCGAAAGGAGGATAGAAAATGCCGAGGCCGAAAGACAACACGGAGCGCGTCAACGTATTCTTCACTCCGGAGGTCTTGAGCAAAATCAAAGCAGAGGCTCAAGAACGAGGAATGACCGTAAGCGGATATATCCGCTATGCAGTTCTGGAATACCTGAAATCCAGCTCCGAAAAATAAAAATACCGCCGCGCTGGCAATCTTGGCGGGTCGCAGCGCAACGGTATGGACGAAATCAACGCGACTTCACGCGCGATCTCTGTATACTTTTATACACGAATTGCCCGCAGAAGTCAAGGCTTCGGCGGGATTTTTATACCCTTTTGAAGTTGACATAAGAATGTGCAAAAAACATTTGTGCAGAGCCGCTATCCTAGAAGTAGGACAAACCTACAACACGATTCAAAGGAGTTTTCAAATGGATAAAAACTTAGCGGAAATCAAAACCGTTCCATTCATGGGGCAAAACCTCATGGCCGCCAAGTCCGAGGACGGGACAATCTTTGCGGGCGTTAGCTACATCTGCAACGGAATGGGGCTTTCCAAAAGTCAAAAAGATGCGCAAATCCAAAATATCCAAAAGGATGATGTGCTTTCTAGAGGGTGCTTGAAATTTCAAGCAGGGGTATTTGACCCGAACAATACCACACTCGCGTTGAAACTGGAATACCTTCCGCTCTGGCTTGCAAAAATCAGCATCACACCGACAATGAAAGCCGCAAATCCGCAGCTCGCCGAACGTCTGATACAGTATCAGTTAAAGGCAAAAGACGCGCTGGCAGCGGCGTTCCTTCCGAAACGTCCGAACACCATGGCCGAGCAGCTTTTGGAACAAGCAAAATACATGGTCGAACAGGAAAGACGTATTGCCGCTTTGGAAACAGGCCAGACGCAGATGCGCGACACCATGCACTCCGCAATTTCGGCGCTTTCCATGCCGACCGTGAGCCGCGACCATTGGCAGGACGCGACGCGCAGTAAGATCCGTCAGCTGTGCATGGAATTCTCGCTGAATTTCCAGACGGAAACCGGTTCCCTTTATCGGAAGCTGGAAGAAACGGCGAGCTGCAACCTCGATGTGCGATTGAAGCATCTCCGGGAACGCATGAGATCGGGCGGCGCAAAATACTCCGAATGTCAGGCCGCGAATAAATTGACGGTCGTCGCGCAGGACCAGCGTCTCCGGGAAATCTTCTCCGGCATCGTCCAGCGACGGAGCGCCCAGCTCATGGCCTCCAAGCTTCCCACCTGAGAACGGAAAAATCGAAAAACCGCCGAAATTCCAACGAATCCAAATTTGGTTCGGTTGATTTCTTCATCCCTCCAGCGTTTCACTGTTGACATAAGAATGTACAAAAAACATTTGCCCCTTCTGTTATGCTGAAATCAGAGGACACCAGGAGAAGCAGAAAGGAGAAATTCATGGAACTGCAAAAGATCAACAACACAGACATCACCATCAAAGAGTACAACGGTCAGCGCGTCGTGACCTTCAAGGACATCGACGCAGTCCACGGCAGACCAGACGGAACGTCAAGAAAACGCTTCAACGACAACCGGGACAGATTCGTTGAAGGAGAAGATTACTTCAAAATTTGCGCGTCCGAATTTCGGACGCACTGGAATGACATTCCGGCAAAGGCTACGGAAGATGTGACGCTCATCACAGAATCCGGCTATCTCATGCTGGTAAAATCCTTCACGGACGATCTGGCATGGAAGGTTCAGCGGCAGCTTGTGAAGGGATACTTCCGGGCGAAAGAAGCCGCGCAGCTCTCCCCTGCCGAGCAGCTGCTTGCACAAGCTCAGCTCATGGTCGAACAGGAGCGCCGTCTCAAGGCGCTGGAAGCCAGCAGCGCCGAAACCTCGCAGAAAATGGATACCGTCCGGGATGCGCTGGGTACCATGGTCGCATCGTCCATAACGGCGGAGAACTGGCAATCGCAGCTGAACCGCAGCGTCCGTGCATTTTGTATGCAGACGGGATTCGATTTCCATAAAACCTTCCAGCAGCTCTACAAGGAGACCGAAATGACCGCCGGAGTAAAACTGGACGTCCGCGTCAAATTCGCCAAACAGCGCCTGCAAGCAAACGGCGCGACGCAGGCCGAGATCGCCGCCGTTTCCAAGCTCAGCATCATTGCCAAGGATAAAAAGCTTCGTGAGATCTTCGGGAATCTTTTCAACCGCATGGTCGCACGATACAAACTCAGCGGAGAAATTTGAGGAAGCACGACAAGTGCCAGAAAGGAAAATCACCATGGAAAAAGAACTTATCAAAATGATCGAAAAAACCAAGAATCAGGAAGCATTTCTGAACTTCCTGAGATTCTGCCTTCCGCGCGTGGAATCTGGCCTGTCGGTCGAAGAGATCTGGAACGAATGGCAGATCATCCGGAGCCACATCGAGGAGCCGCGCGTATGACCGCGCAGAAAATGGACGCGCTGGACATTGAAATCTACCAGCTGATGAAGGAGCTGGGCATTCCGGCCAGCATGACGGGCTATGACTACCTCCGCAGCGCCATCCGCCGCAGCGCAGAAAACGGCTGTCCCAAAATTTCGACCATGAGCGCGGACGGGATCTATCCGAGGATCGCCGAAGAATTCGGCGTCAGCTCAAACAGCGTGGAGCGTGCGATCCGGAAGTCCATCGGAGTCGGAGTCGATCGCGCCGGGGGCAGCAAATTTTACAAGGTGTTCGGCTTGAGCATGGACGCGGACAAAGCCCGTCCGACGAATGCGCAGTTCATCCGGCAGGCGGCGTTGGAGGCTCTCTGCCGGGAATCCGAAAAAAATCTGAAAACAGCGGGACAAAAGCGGGAAACGTGGCAGATTGGATAACTGGAAAGCAAAAACCACAGAAAACCGAAAGGAGAAGAAAAAATGTGTGAAAGCAAAAATCTGGTCCCCCTCCCCATGACGGGGCCTGAGAATCTTTTTGAGAACGTCGTAAATCGACACCACGACGAGGTGAAAGCGGAAGTCCGTGCGGAGGCGCGCCACAAGCGGGAAAAATTCATCACCCGCTGGCTGATCGCGGCACTGCTTGCCGGAATGGCCGCGTCTGCCTACGCAGGCTTTCTGATCGGCGCATCCATCGTATAAAAATTTTCAAACACCGGGACAAACCCGAAAACCCCGCAGAATAGAAAACGTACCCGGATGTACAAAAAACATTTGCGGCGTTTGGTACAATAAAATCAGAAAGGACGGAAACAGATGAGTTTCCCCAAAGCGTATGAAAAATTTCGGTCGGCCATGATTGCCTACGAAGATAACCTCCGGGCGTTGGGACGTTCCGGAGTCACGATCAAAAATCAGGAACAGGTCTTCAAAAATTTCTCCGGCTTCCTTCTGGAAAACAAATTGTGGGATCATGAGGAGGGCTTTCCGGAGATCCTCGCATGGCGCGACCAGATGCGCCGTGACGGCAAAAAACCGTCCACTATCAAGCAATATCTGACCGTCCTTTCTGCCATGTACAATTTCGCCAGCTCCGAAGAACTCGGCGAAAACCGCTGGTACGACCGGAATCCCGTCGCAAAGCTCCTCATGCCGGACACGCGAAAGCTCGACAAGCGACCGTATGAGCAATTTTTGACCGACGAACAGGTCATGCTTCTCTGGCGAAATAACCCTCCCGCGAAAACCGTGGAAAGCCCGAAATTCTGGCCGAGAAATTACGCCATCGTGATTTTGCTTCTGACCACGGAGCTTCGCAACAGTGAGCTTCTGGCGCTGACGCCTGCGGATCTCGACTGGGAAAATTCCGAGCTGTACGTCGAGCACGGCAAGGGCGATAAATTCCGTCCGGTCGAATTCCCGCCGCTTGCGCAGACCGCCGTCCGTCTGTATCTTCGCAGCGGACTGCGTCCAGCGGCCGCAGGCGACCATGACCCGCTTTTTGGCACGGAGGCAACCAAGGAATTCAAGGGAACCAATCGAGGCGCAGAATGGCACGCAGGAACGCGCCAGTGGCTTTCGGACGTCGTGAAGCGCCATGTAAAAACCGTGACCGGCGTGGATATGATCCGTTCGCACGATCTGCGGCACGTCGGAGCACGGCTCGATCTCAACAGCGGCATGAGCTTCGAGGAGCTTCAGGCAAAGCTCGGCCATGAATCCGTAGCAACCACGCAGATCTATTCCGGCAAGCTGACCAGCCGGAAAAACCGCCGTCTGACGAAGATCGTGCAGGAGGAGAAGGAACGGCAGGCGCAGCGGAACGTCCTGCGTCTGGAAGAATCGGGAGATGATTTTTTCGAACAGCTCCGGCTGAAGCAGCCCCGGCCGGAGATCGCCTGAACAAACCAGAAAAACAGAAATGATCCGGGTTTCGTCGGAAGCCCGGAGGCACGGCGGAGGCAGGTGCGTCTTGGGGATAACCCACACCCCGCGATTTCGGTTCAAATCCGGATTCCGCCGCAATGCTGTGAGTTTGGGCATGGCTCACAGCTGGTCATAACTGACCTCCTTTCTGTGAAGAAAAGCGTCACCCATGTAAGCGAAGGCGCTCACCGGAACATTTCAGAGATTCCGGTGCTCCAGGCTGGGAAGCCTGGCCATGGGTTTTCGGGAAGAACGCTCCCGCACCGGAGTAAAACGGGGAGCCATTTATGTGCGTGTAGTTTAATGGCAGAACATCAGACTTCCAATCTGATGGTGGGAGTTCGATTCTCCTCACGCACTCCATTTCGTAAAAATCGTGTGACTAAGGTTTTCGTAGAACGCCGCGCATTTTCAAGATGCAAATCGTTCAGCTTGCCGGAGAATGCCAACGCGTGGCAGAACCGGATGAAGTCACTTGAGAAGCCGAACTGACAAAACCGGCCGCACCGGAATCCGGTGTGAAGCGGAAGCGGCAGGATGCCGCAAAGAACTGCCCGTTGGCCAGCGCGCATGGCCTCGCGTCCGGTACGTCAAGCCGGAAACGACGGGCCGTTATCTCAAATGGCTAGAGCAACCAGCTCATAACTGGTAAAATCTCGGTTCGACTCCGGGACGGCCCACCATGAAATTTTCGGGAAAGGAGGAAAAACCATGAACAAGGAAGCACTTGCACAGGCCGTAGCCAACCGCACGGGCATGCCGAAGGGCGCAGCGCTGGAATCCATCGACGCGGTTTTTGAAAGCATCCGTGAAGCGCTGATCTCGCACGAGGCGGTGAACATTCCGGGCTTTGGAAAATTCGAAGCGCCGTATAAGTCGTCCAGAGTCGCAAGAAACCCGGCGACCGGCGGAACCGTTTCGGTCCCTGCGCATCACGGCGTGAAATTCGCGCCCGCGAAGGGGCTGAAGGATGCCGTACATTAACGAAAGATCCGGGCGAAAGCCCGGAGTACATAAACGTCAGAAAAATGAAAGGAGCAGCCCATGGGACAGGAAATTCATCGCGGAGACGTATTCTGGATCGCGGATACACAGACGGAGGTAGGCTCCGAGTACACAAAAACCCGGCCGGCCGTGATCGTGTCCAACGAAGCAAATAACCGATACTCCGCAAATCTGGAGATCGTCTGGCTCACAACGGCCAATAAAAAGCCGCTTCCGACGCACGTCACGCTCTATTCCGCACCGCGCGTATCCGTCGCGCTTTGCGAGTGCGTCACAACGATCTCCAAGGAGCGTCTCCGGGAATATTATTGCACGCTCGCATCGGAGGAAATGGCGCATATCGACCGTGCCATCCGCATTTCGCTGGGGCTTCCGGAGCCTGCCGAAAAACCGGAAAAAACCGCATCGTCCGAAAAAACGCCGGATGATCTCCAGCTTTCCAACCTCCGGAGCGACTATCAGATCCTGCAGCAGAAGCACGACGCTCTGCTTGCGCAGCAGGACGTCTATGAGAAGATCTGCATGGCCTTCATTCCGAACTGGACACCGCAGGCAAAAGCCGCAGAGAACGGGAGCCGCGTATGATCTACCTCGACCACGCCGCGACTTCTCCCCTTCTGGCAACCGCCCGCCGGGAATTCTACCGGGCCTCGCAATACAGTTGGGGCAACCCGAATTCCGTCCATTCCTTCGGGATCGCAGCCGCGCGGGAGCTGGAAAGGGCGCAGAGAACGGTCGCCTATTGCCTTTCATGCGATCCGGAGCAGGTGATCTTCACCTCCTCCGCCACGGAAAGCTGCCGTCTCGCCATGAACGCCATGATGTACGAATGCGGCAGCGTCTATATTTCCAGCTTTGAGCATAAGGCCGTTTCTGCCGGATGGGAGGACAGTTTCCGCTTTTTCGGGATCAACCGCAGCACCTCCGGCTTCGCACATATCCACACCGGCAACGAAACGGGCGAGATCTACGACCTCAAAAAAGCCTTCGAGCCGTACACTCTCTGCTTTTCCGACTGCACGGCAGCCATGGGAAAAGCGCACCTCGACTTCCGGCATGGAAAATGGTCGTACATCGCGGGCGGCGGACATAAATTCGGCGCACCCATCGGTATCGGCGTCCTGATCGCCAGAAAACCGGAGGTGATCCGAGAACTTTTCCATCCGGCAACGCCCGCCGTACCTCTGGCCGCAGCCCTCGCGCAGGCGCTTTTCTTCCGCACGGAGCATATCGCAGAATTTGCGGATACCGCCGGATACTTGCATGACCGCCTGATCGATGGTATCATGGAGGAAATTCCGGACGCGCAGCTGAACGGCACGAAATATCGCGGAAACGAAAAAACGCAGTCACCCTATATCACGAGCATTTCCTTCCCAAACATTGAAAACCATGCGCTCGTTTTGCGGATGTCCGCCGACGGACTGATGGCGTCATCGGGAGCCGCCTGCTCCAGCGGAGAAAACGAGCCGTCGCCGGTGCTTCTGGAATCCGGCTATTCCGCCGCCCGCGCGAGGAGCGCCGTCCGCTTTTCTCTGGACTATAAGCTCGACCCCTGCGCTTACGAATTTTCGCACGATCTGGGCATCGACCGCCGCCGGGATGAAGCCATCATCGACCACGCCGTCAAAATCGTCGCGCAGAACGTCCGGGAGCTGAAAAAATTATCCCCCGCGCGGGACAAAGCGTAAAATCCCTGTAGAATCCAAACCAAGCCCGACCGGGCAAAAAATAAAAGGAGAACAGATATGGATATTCAGGATATGGCCGCCGCAATGGCGCAGAAAAATGAAAACTTCCACGGAACGGTGCAGAACGAGGAAAAGGCGGAGATCTTCCACACCGTCCATGAGCACGCCGCCGCCGTCGCAAAAGCGCTCCGCACGCCGATGCACACCGAGGGCTTGGAGCTGCATGAGGGGTGCGCGTCCGTCTCCGTCGATTTTCCGCTTCCAATGGGAATTCTGAACGAGAACATCCGCCGCAGGATCTCGGAAATGACCAAGCTCTGCGACATGGTGACGTATGCGGACGTGAACTGCCGTCTGCGCATGACCTTCACCGTCGCAAACGTCTGGAAGGAGGAATGAATATTTGGAAAAGCCAAAGCTCCGCACGAACGTCGTAAACCGCCGATTCACATTTCAGGTAGATTATCGCGACCGGGAATCCGAGATCATCACCATTGAAGCGGAGAGCGTTGACGCAGCCTCTCTAAAGCTTCCTCCCGACAGATTCTACACCTGTCTGCTTTCAAACGAACCCGTGGAGGCCGCAGCTAATGAATAACGATCAGGAAATGAAGCAATTCGCCGACCGCTTGTGGGAATATTTTCTTCCGAAGGTCGAAGCGCTGACGCGCGCGAACGTCTGGTATTTCCGCGCACAGGTGACAAAGGCCGCAGAAAACGGGCGTATCACCGTCCAACGCCCCTTCGATAAAGAAATCGCCCTTCCCTATGTGACCAGCATGGCAGCCGCATCCATAGGCTCACAGGTCACGGTTTTCGTCCTCGGCAGCAGCCTCACGAACGCCGTCATCATCGGCGACGGCACCCTTTCCAATCTATAAGAAAAAACCGGGAGGCGTAAAACCTCCCGGAATCCCATTCAGCTCTGGCTTTCGCACCATGCGTTCCAGATGTTCTCCACAGTCTCGCTTTCATCGTCGTTCAGGCGCTCCATGCAAAAAAGCATGAAGTCTGCAAATCGTTTTTGATTCTTCACCTGACGGGAAATTTCGAGCAACTCTTCCTGTTCAAACAAAATCGTGCTGCAACTCATGTTTTTCGTACCTCCATTCACATCTGCGCATCCGAAATCAAACTGGCGGCTTTCCGGCGGATAATTGCTTCGAACGCCGGTCGAAGCTTCCGGTCGCGGGAAATGACCTGCAAAATCGAAACCTGTTTGCATTCCGTTTCCGTTGCGCCGTTTTTCCGCATTCGGTTGCGCAGACGTGTCTGGCGGCATTTTAAGTCAACGCCCGTTTCAAGTTCCAGCTCGGCGTAGCGGTCGCTGCGAAATTTCCGGTGATTCCCACCGTACTGCTCCACGAGCGTGTTGATCTGGTGATTCATCGCAGAAGTCCAATCGTCCGGGCTGACCGCAGGCGCGGAGAAAATGTCCAGCGTTTTCTGCATGGTCTGTTCATTGCGTTCCGCGCGACTTTCCAGAGCCGCCAACCGCTGTTCCTGTTCGAGGTTGACTTTCGCTTGCATGGCAAACATCTGGGCAGTTGTCATGGCCTTTGTCTGATAGCCGCCAGTCTTGCGGATGGATGGAAGGACTTCATCAAAAATCCAGCTTTCAAATTCATCCGCGCCGGGAAGTTTGGAACGAGCTGCGAGGCGGTAGATGTCACCCTCAGAGATAAACACCGTTTCCTGCTCCCGTCCGAGTGCGTCGGTGAGGCGGCGTTTTACCGCCCCACGGCAATGCGTGGAAATAGCATCTTTCGGGCTTTTGTAGCCAAGTGCGGATGCAACATCGTTCCCACAAAACAGAACGTTGCCATTTTCTTCGATCATTCTGACGTTCCCGAATTTCGGATTGTTAAAGATTTGGATTTCGTTTGACATACATATTTCCTCCATAGCTTGCTTGACACTTGGAGGCGTGTGTATTAAAATAATTTACACCACGTCCGCAAGGTCGTTGTGGATTCCTCGTACTGTCCGTCCGCCAAGATAGAGCAGTACGGGGAATTTTCATTCTTGCTTCAAAATCAGTTGTATTCCGCGGCGAATAGCTTCGCCTTTCGTGATACCATGCTTCCGGCAGTATTCATCAAGCCGCTTCTCTGTTTCGGCGTCCAGACGGATACTGAAACGCGCCTGCTTCGGATTTTCTGATTTTGGTCTGCCAGCTGGTGACAAGTGCTCACCTCCTTATTTATGTCACACCCATATTATATAAATGTCACACCATTTTGTCAAGCACACTTTCAAAAAAATTTTCAAATCAGTGGGACAAATCAAAAACCGGCGCATCCGCACCGGCTTTCCATTTCTATTTTCAGTCCTATTTTGCTTGACATTTTTGAGCATCATGGTAATATAATAAGCAAGGGCGCTGCCGCAGGCAGTCAGCCGAAGTGAATCATCTCAAAAAAAGAAATGACCGTACCGGGCTGGGTAAGCGGTCATTTCTTTTTGCAAATCTGAACGATCAGACCAGCAAAGCCGATGAGTACGAGCGAAAAGGTAAAAACCTCATTCCATGTAACCATCCGCATCACCTCCTTTTCAGGAAGTGCCGACCGCCTGCCACCTCCGTGGCAGCGCCCCGCCCCATTGGGGCTTTTTCATTCTAGCATCTATGTAAAAACGTGTCAATATAAGAAAAAACCGGAGGACTTCCGTCCTCCGGCTCTTTTTATCCCTACGTCCTTTTCACATACTGTTTGAAAACGTAGCCTTCCTTACCGCCGGCCGTCCGTACATAATACCAGTTTTCCGTCTGATATCCGTACCATGTGACGACCTCGCCGAATTTCAGCACCGTTTTGACCGCCGTCGAGGTACCGGCTCCGGCCCGAAGATTCAGCGCGCTTGCCGTGACCTTCATCCGCACGCCCTTCGCGGCGGACTTGTCTGTCTCCGTCCAGCTCTCGGTTTTCGCAGGCTTCGAGGGCTTGACCGGCGCTGCGGACCTGCTGAGATAGTTCCCGTTTCCTCCCTCGAGCCAAATTCCGACGAAGCCGCGAAGCTTGTTGGCTCTGGCCCATGCCTTGGAGGGAATGGCGTATCCGCTGGAGCTTCCGCCGTCGAGATTGATGGCAAAATCGTAGCCCTCGGAAACGAACTTGTTCGCCACGACCTCCAGATTCACAGGATTCTGCGTCACGAGGATTCCGAGCACATCGCCCTTGAGGCCCATCGCCGTGCGATAGCGGTTTCCCTCAAGCCCCTTGGGAACCGTGAAGGACTTTTCACCTTCGAGAACGAGTGCGGGGTAGCCTCCGACCGCATCGGGCGAGGAAACGGCGCTGTAGCCCTCCTGAATGGGCGTCCTGTAATTCGAGAAGCCGATGAACGGCTGCCACCCGCGATATTCCATCTCTCCATGATGCACCACGCCGGAAGCCGGCGTGTAATTGGAATAATTGAAAAGCTCCGCGTTTATAACGATGTCCGGCGCACGACCGTTCCACTTTGCGCGGACGGCCGCGCTCGTGAGATATTCGCCTCTGGCGCCATCCATCCGGATGTGCTCCATCCGTTCAATGCAGGAAAACGGGACTTCGGCAAAAATGCCGCCCTGGAAGGAGCCGTACCGGACGCTTTTCAGCTCCGAATGCTCCGGAATCCCGGAGATTTTTGCAGCCACATCCCATTTGGGCCGTCCGATCCCGCCAATGGCCGCAGAATTCCGGTAATACCACTTCTTGAAAACGCCGCCTCCGTTCGGGATCACGGTGTTTTCTCCGGAACCCGTGTTTCCTTCGATGGTGTAAATTTTCGCGCTGTCCACCTTGTACACAATTCCCGTGTGCGTCATGTTTCCGGGAGAACCGAAGAAGATCTGATCTCCCTCCTGAACCTTGGAGACCGGAACGCTCTGGCCCGCATCCCGGAAATAATTGTAGGACATCGTGCATCCGGCTCCGTAGAGTCCCTTCGGCTGGCACGTCATCTCCATTCCGGCAGAAAACCCGAACGCCGTGATAAAGCACCAGTCCACGAACATATCGCACCATGCGCAGCCCTGCTTGGAGGCATTGTAGGTCCCCCATTTTGCATGATCCCGCGCATATTTCGTGTAATTGTTCCGTCCGGCGTTGGCCGTTTTGTCATCAAGCTGGGCATTCGTAGCCTTTTCAAGATAACCGACCTCGTTTTCGGCCACGGAAAGCAGCTTTTTGACCGCCTCGGAGACCGTCATCCTTCCCCACCTCCGTAAAGCTCATGGTGGAGCATCAGCACCGCAGACTCGATCATTTTGTCCACGGTCGCATCGTCAAACCGAATGCCCTTTGAGGCCAGATATTGCAGAACATATGCCTTTTTCTCCTGACCCTGATCGGATTTGTAGAGCTGCTCTGCCGCCCGAACGGCGATTTCCACCACCGCCTGCCACTTTTTCAGCTTTTCCGAACCGATCTTCTCCTTCAGCCACGGAACGAGAAACGCCGAGACCAGCGCCGAAACCAGCGCAAGGAACGTTGTAATGATTTTCGTGTAATCCATGATATTTCTCCCTTCAATCCTTCAAAACCGTTTCGAGAATTCTGCTCGTGCTTTCAATTCCGTACCGGTCCGCCAGCTTTTCCACGAATTTCAGCGCGTACTTGCTCCGGTTTTCATTTTTGGCTTTCCAGAAATAAAAGCCGGTCGCAGCACCGCACTCCGCGATCCACGCGCAGAGCACCGCCGCAGCGGAGCTTTTGTCCGACTCCGCCAGAAAAACGAAGATCAGCACCGCCAGCACGAAATACGAAAAAACGAGAATTTTCTTGCTCCATTCCATCCTCATGACACCACTTCCCATTCGTCCACTTCCTTCTTGATCTTGTCGATGAAGGAATTCCCGTGGAGCGCCTTGTATGCGTCGTACTCGTACTGGAAATTTTCCGACTCGTACTGCCGAATTTTCTGCTTTTCCTTGTTTTTGTAGTAGGTGTGCAGCATATCGGCGCGAAGCTGACATTTCATCCCGTCCTTGATGGCTTTTGAGCCAAGCACACGCTCCCGCAGCGGCCGGACGAGCGCGACCAGCAAAACGCCGATGGTCGTGATCCCGCCGCAGACCGATACCACGTCCTTGAAAACTTCCATTCCATTTCTCCTATCGTCATTTTTTATAAACCCTCCGGATTCCATGAGCAGGGGGAGGAATCCAGTTTCTTCCGAAAAAGTGCGCGCACGCGCGAATTCCAAAGACCGTATCTCTCCAAAACCGCCCGTTACTGCGCATTCTTTTTCTCCTTTCTGTCCGCAGGAATTTTCCGAACCTCTGTGATCTCCGGATTGCCTTTCCGGAACTGCCGTCCCTCGCAGTAGAAGAATTTTCCGTCCTCGGAAAGCACCGGGATTTTCTCACCGCTCGCAAAAACCAGAACCTTTCCGTATTTCCTTGCGCTCAAAGCCGCACCTCCCTTCTGCCTACGCCGGCCAGTTTGCACTTTCTTGAAAGTTGCATCTGTACAAATAAAAGTTATTTGTTATAATTGATGTGAAACAATTACAACAGGGGTGAATGTTATGGGTAAGTTTATTGACCTATCAGGTCAACGTTTTGGAAAATTGGTAGTAATCGAACGCGCTCCGGATTTTGGAGCCGGTCGAGAAAGACAAACCATGTGGAAATGCCGTTGCGATTGTGGGAACACCGTAGATGTTCGGTCGCATTCTCTTCGAAACGGGCATACTCAAAGCTGTGGATGCTTGATAAACGAGCGTCGCCATATAAAACACGGACTTTCACACTCACGGATTTATCAGATCTACAAGGCAATGATTCAGCGATGCTACAATTCCAATAGCGAGCATTACGACGATTACGGAGGTCGTGGCATTGTAATATGTGACGAATGGCGGCATGATTTTTTGTCCTTCCGTGACTGGGCAGTAGCAAGCGGCTACCAAGACGATTTGACCATTGATCGAATCGACGTAAACGGAAATTACACTCCGGAAAATTGTAGGTGGGCCGACAGAAAGACCCAGACGGTCAATCGACGTGGAACGGTCAGAATAGAATACAACAACCAAATTCACACGATTGAGGAGTGGTCGCAAATAACCGGAATAGCAGCCGGGACGTTGCGAACCAGATTGTATACGCGGAAGTGGAGCGTAGAAAAATCGTTGACTACGCCAATTTCAGAAGCAAATACAATACGCGACCTCGAGCAGGCCAAAGGCAGAGTCTGTTGCAGATTTTGGATTGCGTCGGATATTGCGGAAAAGATTAAAAGTCTCGGAGAAAACGATGTTGATAAAACATCCGAAGTTGTCGAGTCCGCGTTGCGTGCCTACCTGTCACGGAAATGATTCAGGGCCAACTTGTAACTGTAGCGATTGGGAAATCAGCTACGGACGTAGCGCTGATTGTCATTTGACCATTTCCACAAAGTGGTCTTGAATACCCAAGCACAAGATGTCTTTCGACAGGGCTTCCCTTTTTGTCACTTCTTTGCAGTGTTACGATTCCATTTTCAAAAATGTGCATGATCTGTGAGCACGAGATGGAGACCGCCTTCTGCAAAACCGCCGACCGCTTGAGCTTCCATACCGCCAGATCCTCGCACTGCTTCTTCGTGTAATACCCGGAGGCCGATTCCCGGAGCGTTTTGCGTCCGATGGAAAAAACATTCGTGTCCGACGCCGGGTCAAGATTCTGCGCACGACCGGCCGCCTGCGGGTTTCCGTCCTCCTGTTCTCCCAGAATAATGTAATCGTTGTAGACCTCGTTGTTTTTGACCGTGTACGTCGCGCCAAGTAGCGAAGCCTCATCCGTCGAAAACTGCCACAAAACGGGCTTGTTCACGTCCAGAATATCGTCCTGCGAAGGCTCGACACGCAGCGCACCGTTCGGGTCATACCCGACGAGCGCGCCGAGCATTTCCGAAAGCCCCAGAACCACGTCCGCATAGCTCCCATCGTCGGAATCCACGCGGAACGTATACGGCGTGCTCGTCAGCGCGACCGTTCCGCCTCCGGGAAGCACCTGCGTTTTTCCGTTGTAATACTCCGTAAAAACCGGAGCCACCGGATCGACCTTGTATCCATTCCCACGGTCAAGCGCCAGAATCGCAGAAATCGGATTGAAAACGTAAGTCCCGATGGGGACCTCATACGTCGCCTCCAGCTTTCCGAAAAGCGTCCCGTCCAGATACGCCCATTTGTCCACTAAGGGAAATTCCATCGTCCTCTGGCCGGGCTGCAAGGTCTCCACCGGCTCGGAAACGTAGAAAACGCCCTGCTGGATGTAAAAATCGGAGCCGTCCGAAAGCACCAGACCCTCGTCAATGGCGATCTGCTGGCCAAACCAGATGTTGTTGACGTTGTAGTCATATTCTTCGTCCAGATTCGACAGCAGAACGTTCGCCGTCCGCCTCTGGCCGTTCTGGAGATTTCCGGAGATGGTTCCATCCGCCAGAAAAGCGCCGCTTCTCCGATTCAGCGGATTGTTGTCCAGCGCGAAGGCCGTGGAGCCGTCCGGCTGCAAAAAGCGCAGCCGGCACAGCTTCGTAAACGGCGTTCTAAGCTGCCGCAGATAATCGTTCATTTTTTCCGCGTAGGTCGTAAAAGCCATTTTTCAGCCTCCCTCAATACGGCCATGCATCGTCCTGCTGTGTCAGCACGATCTGCACATTTTCCGCGCTTCCGACCTCCGCCCACGGAATGCTGACGGTCTGGGCCTGACAAACGGCGTCGTCCATCGTCTCCATCGCGATAGGCCCTGAAATGCGGATCTTCATGAGTTCTCCCTTGCGGTTTTTGAGGAACAGCGTCCTCTGCGTCACAGAAAGCCCGTAGACGGCCTTTTTCAGCTCCGGGGTGTCGGAATACGTTCCTTCCGTGATCGTCCCGATGAGGCTTTGCAGCGTACCGCTCCGGTAATTCTGCGGAGCCGCCTGAATCGTGGGATACGGCGTAAAGTTCTGCATGACCTGCGGCGCGTTGTTGTTCGAGACCGCTCCGGAAACCAGATTTTTTCCGAACCGGAAAATTTCCTGCGCGTGATAAATTCCCTTCGCATCCTGTGTGCAGGAGAGAATGGTCCAATCCCAGAAACACGGCGTGATTTCGTTGGAAATGAGCGCCGAGGAGGAATATTTGTCTCCGCCGATGCCGTAGGCGTAGTAGGTGTAATTTTTTCCGGTCGCCGCACCGCAGTCAAACAGCACGTCTCCGTAGGCCGAATCCGTGTCCAGCACATGCTCCAGAACGGCGCTTCCTTCGGTCTTGCGGTAAATCGCAAAGGAGAAAATTTTCGTGTCTCCGACGCCGCCGCCGTTGGCCGAGCCGTCGAAGTCCGCAAAGAACCGCGACGCCAGATCGTTCGGGTGATAGCTCCCGTCTGTAAGGATCTTGTTGATGGTCTCCTCGGAAAGCTTCCCGTTCGAGACAAACAGATAGTCGCAGCTCTGCACGCCGGCCAGCTCCAGCGCCGTGATGTACTCCCACGGAATTGGCACGGAAACCGAATCCGCCGCACCGCCGCCGCAGAAGAAAATGCTCGTCCCATCGCTCACAATGGAAAGGAAATTTCCGTCCGGGACCGGCTTTGTCTGCGTGATCGTGTCATTCAGCTGGAATTTCAGCGTCCCTTCCGCACTTTCCGGTATCACGGCGCCGGTGTTTCCGTTGAACGGAAGAGCCAGAAATTCCTTGTTCCCGTAGCATACAGCGTTAAAAACCGTGCCGCCGGGTCCGTCCACATAGGCCCACGAAATGCCGTCGCTCGAAAGCAGAACGCGCGGAGCGACGCACGTCGCAAGGAACCGCCCGTTTCCGAACGCCACGCGGTTTGCAGGGACGGAGAAACTGTTCTTTGTCCACGTGACTGCGTCCGCCGAATAGGCAAACGCACTGTTCCCGACCGCAACGAACTTCCCGTTTCCATAGCAGATATCCGTCACTTGGAAGCCAAGCACCGCCTTCGTCCAGCTGATACCGTCCGCCGAAGAAATGCAGTAGCCCCCGGCAACCGCCGCAAATTTTCCACCTCCGTAGCAAACGGAAAGTGCCAGCACGCCGGAGGGCGGCGTACCGCCCAGCGTCCAAGTTTTTCCGTCCGTGGAAATGGCGCATTCGTAAAAACCGATGGCGAGGAATTTTCCGTTTCCGTAGCAAATGTCCTGCCATGCCGCCGTTTTCGGCAGATCGTAATATGCCCAGTTGACCCCGTCCGCAGAAAGCGCAGATTTGATTCCGCTGCTTCCCGCCTCAATCGCCACAAATTTTCCGTCTCCAAAGCAGATTCTCTGCCAGTGGTACGATGCGTCCAGACCGGAATTCGTCCACGTTTTTCCATCTGCCGAATACGCGCCCGTGCTGTTCCGAAGAACGGCGACGTATTTTCCGTTTCCGTAGCAGACATCATCCCAGTATCCAGAAGCCGGCATCGTCATCGTCTCATAGAGCGTGTTCGATTCTGCTGTGACCGTAAGCGTGCCGTCCGAAAGCCCGCCGCTTTCCGTCACAACGGCCATTTTCTGTGTGCTGTCGGCGACCGCCGCAAAGCCTTCTCCGCCATAGCATACCGCGCTCCAGTTTGCAGCCATCGGCATCGTGTCCGCCATCCACACCGCGCCGTCCTGCGATTTTGCGCAGACCGTACCGCCGGAAGAAACGGCAAAAAACCGCCCGTTTCCGTATGCAGCCGCCGTCCAGTCCGCATCCTGCGGCATATTCCGGCTGTACCACGTCATGCCGTCCGAGGAATACGCGCAGATCTTTCCCGTCTGCACCGCCACAAAAATACCGTCTCCGCAGCATACCGCATTCCAGCACCCGAATTCCGGCAGTGTGCAGCGCGTCCACGAAAGGCCGTCCGAGGAGATCGCCGCATCCGCGCTGGAATTTGCGACCGCCACGAACATCCCGGCCCCGTAGCAAATGGAATACCATGTACCGGGAAAACTGACCGCGCCGGAGCTTCCGGCGTTTACGAGCACGACGTTTCCCGCTCCATCGTCGCTTGCATAGACCGCTCCGCCGTCCGCTTCCATCGTGATCTCGCCGTTTCCGCCGTCGGTGCATGTCCCGGAAAACTGCGTGACGTCGAGATTTCCGCTTCCGTCGTCCGTCACGCTCATGCCGGAGTTTCCGCCGGAGCCGCCCCAGTGGATGCCGTCCTCCGACCGTGCAAAATAATCATGCGCAGCGGCAACGAAATAGCCGCCTCCGTAGCAGACCGAATTCCAGTAGGCCGATACCGGCAGATCCGCCTTCGTCCATGTCTTTCCGTCCGCCGAATAGGCCGCAATGGCGCTGTCGCACGCAACGGCAACGAATTTGCCGCCGCCGTAGCAGACGGAAAACCAGCCCGCACCCTCTGCGGGCGATTCTGCCGCCGTCCACGTCTCCCCTTCATCGGTCGAACAGGCCATCTCTCCGGAGGCCGCGACCGCCACATACACCCCGTTTCCGTAGGCAATGCCGTCCCAGCAGGCCGCCGCCGGCAGCGTCTGAATTTCCGCCGAGGTGCGCATTTTTCCGGAGACCTTCAAAAGCGTGCCGTTTGCGTTCGGCATCCCGCGCCATACGATGTCCAGCGGCGCGTCCAGCCGCATGTCCGCGCTGTTGACCTTGTTCCAGACCGCCTTCGCACCGGCGGGAAGATTTAAGAAGCTTCCGGACATCGTGGCGCTTCCGGTCAGCGCTGCCGGAATGTCCCGCGTCGCAGGGAAATTGAGCTTGACACCGCTCACGCCGTTCACCGGACACGCGCGGAGCGTCCCAAGGAACGGCTGTGTCTGATACGATACTGAAAACGCCACAAAACCCGTGGAGGCCTCGATCCCATTCTGTGTCTGTACCGTGCAGCGCACGGCGTACCGCCTCCCGGAGAAAAATCCGTCGTAGTCGAACCGGAGCTGAGCCGTTCCGTAAATTCTCCCGGTGTCGCGGAGAATTTCATATTCCGTCCCGTCCACAAGCGCCAGCTCCCATCGCACCCAGTTCAGATTGTCACCCTGCGCCTGCGTATACTCCGCAGAGAATGAGGCGCTCTTGGCCGTGACCGGGGACGGGATCGTCCCCATCGTGACCACCGGCGCAGCTCTTGTGATAAAAACGCTTGCGCTCGACTGCGTGACGGATTCCGACACGCTCCACCACTGCGTAATGAGGATTTTGTATTCGTTTCCGTTTGTGATCTTGGCCGTCTGGAGCGCGGATGCGGAAATGGTGTAGCTGAAAAACTGCACATTTCCTGCATAGTCCACGCCGTAGAACGGGCATCCCGTGCTGATCTTGCCCGTCGAATAGACCTGATCGGAGGTCGAATTGTTCTTGCAGATGACGATCTGATAGCTCACCATCGCAGAATTTCCGTTGACCTGCCAGCTCACGGTGAGATCCTTCGAGGCGTCCACAACGCCGTTTCCAAGTCCTCCCGTCATGCTCGGATAAATATTGGTCGGCTGATAAAGCATCGCGTTTCCTCCCGCCTCACATATTTTTCTGAATGGCCAGCGTCGCCGCAGACCGCGCGAAATCCGCCACACTCATGCCTCGTGCGCGTCCTTCGGAGATCGTCACCCCTCCGAAGCTGTAAAAGCTGCATCCGTTCTGCTGTGTGCCGACGTGGTGATCGTCATACGTCGAGCCTGCGAAAACGTTGGAATTCCGCAGATCTCCACAAAGCGCCGCGCGCATCCGGTCCATCCCGCGCTCAAACCGCGCGTCCGCCTGCGGGACCAGAAGCATATTCTGAATGGCCTTTGTGATATCCGGCGGCAGCACCATTTCCGGCTCTGCCGTAGCCTTGATCCCGCCGATCCCTTCGAGGATTCCACCCCGGTCGTATACCGTGTAGACCTTTCCGTCCTTCTTCGTGATGGAGGTCGTACCGTCGTAGTTTTTCAGCCATGACGTGCCGTCTCCGCCGGTCATTCTGGCTCCCGCCGCCTCGTAATTGAGGAAATCCAGACCCTTCTTGGAGCTGATGGTGTACCGGGAGCCGTCCTGCGCATAGGCGTAGACCGTTCCGCTGTATTTCAGCCCGCTTCCGGAGCCGCCGGAGGAATCCCCGCCCGGCGGCGCGTCATACTGTCCGCCGTAATTGTAGGTGGTCTGATTTTTGTCCACCAGCTGAGACTGGTACGTTCCGTCCGGATTGACGCCGATAATTTCATAAGTGCCGCCGCCTGTGACAACGCGGTCGCCCACGGAAAGCCCGGAGGGCGCTTTTCCGTCCGCGCCGACCTTCACGATGCGGTTTGCCGTTTCGTTCACCGCGTCGGAGAGCTTCGACACGTCCACGCCGAACTGCCGGAAAATGTCCGCGTTTTCGAGAATGATCTTTTTCAGCTCCGGCGTCGCATTTTCCCAGATGTCCTGCAGGATCTCCCCGATTCCGCGCGTCTTGGCCTTGAGCGAATCGAGGAAATTGTTGTACTGCCGTTCCAGCGCGTCATACTGCGCGTTGATGGCGTCCTTCCGGGCCTCAATTTCCGCCACAGCCGCGTTGTACGCCAGATCGTCCTGAAAATCCTTGAGGTCCTTTTCAGCCTTTTCCAGAGAATCCTTCGCAGACTTGACGTTTCCCTCGTCCGCGACCCATTCCCACTGCCCCGTCGAAGCGTTCCACTGCCGGACCGTCCGCTCGTTCTGTGCGTTCGCAAGGTCCGCCTGTGCCTTCTGAACTGCGAGAATTTTTTCCTCCAGCGTCAGTTGGTCGTCCTTCGTCTCCTTCTGCCGCTTGAGCGCGTCGAGCTGCGCGTCCAGCGCGGCCAGCTCCGCATCCCTCGCATCCTGCTGGGAGCTGAGAGAATCCTGCATCGCATCCTTCAGCTCCGAAAGCAGGTCGTCCATGCTCTTCGTCTGCTCTTTGATCTTTTTCTGCCAGTCGTACCATTCCGAGGAAAGGTCGTTGATGTCTGCCTGACTGGCTCCGATAGAGCGCATATAATCCGCCTGCGCGGAAAGCGCGTCCTGAATTTCGCGCATTTTGGCCTTCTGCGCGTCCTCGCTGGCTCCCTGCTTTTCCAGCAGCGTCAGCTCGGATTTCAGAAGCGTCACGCGTTCCTTGTGCGCTGTCAGCCTCGCATCCGAGGAGCTTCCGCCACCACCGGAGCCGGAACCCTTGGAACCGGAGCTGCCGGACTTGTTCCACGAACTTTCGCTGTAATCAAAGGAATCGTAAATCCCCTGAAGAAGCTTCTGTTCGCCCTCTTCATAGCTTCCGACCTGTCCGGTTTGAATCCATCCCTTGATGGTTCTGTCCGCGTCGGAGGATTTCATCCCGCTGATCGACGCAATGGAAGCCGCCGTTGCACCCGCCGCGCGTCCAAGCGCAATGACCTGCGCGATCTGCGCGGAAAGATCGAGTCCCGTTTCGTTGAGCTTGATAATTTCCAGAGCCAGGTCGTAAAGCGCTTTTCCGGAGTATCCGGCGTTTTCCGCAACATCGAGCAGGGAGGAAACAAATTTCGAAGCTGCCTCGTCCGCGCTGGACGAAGCGCCGATCTGCTGCTGTGTCGCGTCCACATCCTCGAGAATCGCACTTGCCACCGCCTTGAGCGATTCTTCCGTGATCCGAAGCTGTCCGTCCTCGTCGGTCAGCATCTCCACATATTTATCACTCAGCCCGATCAGGCTCTGCAGCGTAGAGGCGGAGATATTTCCATTGATGCGGTATTCACCGAGCGCTGCCGATACCGCCGCAAGGTCTGACTCCTGCTGCTTGAGCGCCTTGCCGTATTCCTGAATTTTCGAGACCTTTTCGGAAGTTTTCTGATTGTTCTCATCTGTGAGCTGATTGTTCTCCTCCAGCAGCTCATTTTCGCGCCCGTAGCTGTCCAGCGTCCCGTCACGCACCGCCTGAAGCTTGTTTTCCAGCTCCGTCTGATTCGCAATGGCTGTGTTATAATCCTCGACTGCCGACTTGACGCTGTTTATGAGCTTTTCATTGCTGGAATACTGGTTTTCTCCGAAAAGTTTTGTGATGAACGTCTGTTTGTCCTGTTCACCCGCATCGATCATTTTCTTGCGGGCTTCCAGATTTTCCTGATAGTCCTTGATAACGGCTTCTGGACTGTCCAATTCCAGCGCACTCGCCATCTGCGAACCGTAGGTATCCTTCGCTGCGGCCACGAGCGCCTTTTCCGCCGCGATCGTCGCAGCCTTTGCGTCGTAAAGAGCCGCCTCGAGGGCCGATTCCGTAGAGGCCCGAATCGCCTCGTCCAGACTTCCGTATTTTGCCGTCAGCTCGTCTACGCTTTCCTTTTCATATCCGAGTTTTTCCAGCAGCCGGTCCGTCGCGTCCTCAAAGTCCTCCTTCGAACCGGTCCCGGACTCATAGGAGCTTTTCAGATCGGAATAGGTCTGGTAGAGAGACTGAATTTCCTCTGCCTCCCGAGCCGCAGCCTTTCCGGCTTCCAGCGCTTTTTGCCGTGCTTCCTCCTGTGCGCTTTTTATTTTGTTGACTGCAAAAATGAGAATCCCAATCGCGGCTGTAACAGCGCCGATGGCCAGCTGCGTCGCAGAAAGGGAGATATTCAGCGACTGCATGACCGCGCTGAACGACGATGCGCTCACTCCCGCCGTCTTAAAGATCGTCACAAGGCCAGAAACGGCGCTTCCGATTTTTACAAACGTCGCAACGACGCTGTTCCATTTCGCGGCAAGCAGGAAACCGCTGACGATCAGGAGCACATTTCCGAGATTGTCAAATCCGTCGATCAGCCACGTCAGCGCGTCCACAAGCCCCTTGATCCAGTTTGTGTCGATGGTTTTCGCAATAAATTCCGTCCATGTGTTTTTCAGTTGATTTGTCTTGGATTCCCAGCTCGTCAGCATCACGCCGACTTCCTTATCCGCACTTCCTGCCGCCGAAGCCACCTTATCGAGCATTTCGGCGTACATGTCGTAATTTTTAATGAGCGCGTCGAGCTGGTTCGTGCGAAGCTTGCCGCCAAGCTTTGTCTCGATCTCGGCCAGCTGTGCCTGCGTCAGAACGCCGTCCTTATACGCCTCTGCCAGCGCCGCAACGGCCTTCATCGGATCGACGATTTTTCCCGTCGCATCTGCGGCCTTCATCGCGTCCTCCGCATAGACCCAGAGAACGTCGTTCAGTCCCTCGATTTCCTCCTTCGTCCACGTCACGCCGTCCTCGATTTCTGTCTCGGTATCGCCGATGATGTTTAGGATCAGCGCGCGGAGCGCCGTCGCCGCCTTTGAGCCGGATTCCTGCGTGACCGCCGTGATCGTGCCGAGCGCCGCCATCGTCTCGTCAATGGACATATTCGCCATCGACGCCACATTCGCAACGATTGGGAAGCCTTCGGCCATCTTCTGAATGGAGGTCGCGTAATTATTTTCAATTTCGTTGGCTCTGTCGAGAACGCCGGAAAGCTCCTCGACATTGCCCTTCATCTTATAGGCCGCGTCCGCCGAAAGCAGGAACTGATTCGCGGTCGCGGAGTTCACGTCGCCGACGAGCTGCGTCTTGGTTGCCAGCTCCGCCATGTCCTCCGACATTTCCTTGTAGCCGGCCTTCGCAAACGTTCCAACGGATTCCAGATAATCCGCCACCGCTACGCCATACTGCGACGCGACCTCATAGGCGTGTTCGCTGAGACTGGCCATTTCCGCATCGGTGTTGTCCGTCACCTTCTGGATCGCAACCAGCTCCGTGTCCACTTCCTTCATCGTCGCCAGCGCTTCCTTGAAAGAACGAATGACCGTGGCCACCGTTGCATTGAACACCTGCCAGGCAGCGACCTTTTTCAGGATGTTTCCAAGACTGTCTCCAAGGACGTTTGTTGATTTTTGCAGCTTTTCGGTGTCTGCCTTGGTCTGTGAAAATTCTGAACGCAGGCCATCCAGCCCGGACTTCGCATCCTCCACGCTGTTCATCAACGTGTAGAACCCGCTGCTTCCGTCCTTCACGCCCTCTGCCAGCCCGTTCAGCTCCGTTCTGGCCTGTGCGACTCTTTCGGAAAGCCCGTCAAACGTACCTTTCGGATATTTTGCAGACGCGGCCACTATGGAGTTTGCAAGATCCGCATACTGCTTTTGAAGCGCCGGAATGCTGTTTTTTGCGTTCGTGAACCGCTGCTGCTCCGCCTTGTATGCGCGCTGTGACGCCTTTTCCGCCGCAGCCGCCGCCTTCTGCGCAGCTTTCTCAGCCGCCGCCGCTGCTTTTTCATTTGCAGCTGTTACCTTGTCGGACGCATCCAGCCATGCTTTCTCAAAGGATTTAGCGCTTTCCTCGGCGCTTTTCGTTGCGTTGCTGACTCCCGTGAGCGCCTCGATTTGACGCTGAATCGGCGTTGGATCATACCGGCTACTGTTTTTCTGCGCAGCCTGTTCTTCCGCAAGCAAATACGCCTTTGCTTGCTGTGACGCCTTTTCAGATGCTTCCGCCGCCTTCTGCGCAGCTTTTGTCATCTGGTCGTAATTTGTGGTCGTTTTTGTCTGAACCGTCGCGTATTGCTCGGTCTCCTTGTCAAGCGTCCGGATGATCTCAGTTGTTCGGCCAAGGCCTTCGTTTACTGTCTCTATCGTTCTGGCTGGTGCGCCATCTGCCGTCCCATCCCAAATTTGCGTAAACTTCCCGCGCAGACTATCTACGTTCTGCACCATCGTCTGCACAGAACGATTGAATTGGTTGATCGCCTCCATTCCGGAAGAATCCACCGTGACCTTGATTTTCTGCTCCTTCAGGCTGTTTACGTCCTTGATGAGATTGTCGAGCTGTGTCCGAACGACCTCAACCTGAAGCTGAACCTTATCCACATTTCCGGCCATGTTTCATCCTCCCATCATTTGACATCGAATCCAGCGGCTTTCAATCCCGCCTGCAGCGCACTTTCAAACCATCCGGATTCCACAACGATCTCCTGTGCTCTTTTATGGAACGGCCTCGGCCTCTGCCCGTCCCACGGAAACCGGTAGCCCTCACCGCTTTCCACGACCGGCGCGACCAGCCTTCCGGTTTTTTCGTCTCGGCTCATGTCCTGAACCTCGAGGGTCCTTGTCTGCGGGTCATAGGTTGCCTCCATGTTGTCCGGACTTTGATCCTGCAAGCCGCCGTCCATCGGTCCGCGCCGGATATACATGTGCGGATCGTAAGCGTCGTAGACCTCCGTCTCGACCGCCTCCGCCAGCGATACCCGGACCGCCGAAGCCACATCGTTTTCCATCGCGTACTGAATGGCTCTGTCCAGCTCCGCACTGAACTGCGCCGCAAAATCCTCGATCGCCATAAGCTCCTCCGAATTCCAAAAACACGCCAATCCGGCATTTTCTGCCGTCCTCGCGCGTTTCCCGGAAGGGATTTCTCCCCTCCGGGATTTTTCAAATGCCTTACGCCGTCACGGAAACGTCGCAGGTGTCCTTGAACGTGGACTCGCCTGCGGTGTAGCTCACCTCGACGGTGAAATCACCTGCGGTCGTGCCTGCGCTAATGAGGCCGCCCGCCGCAACGGTCGTTCCGGTCGGAGCACCGGTCGCGCTGTAGGTGAAAACGGCCGGGTCGCCCTTGACCAGCTCGCCGTTTTTCATCACGATGCGCGGCTGCATCTGATAGGTGCCGGACTTTGCCACGGAAATGCTGCCGATGGAGGCAACAATGCCTTCCACATCGTCCGCAGAGCTGTCGCACGGCTGATAGATGTAGTAGCAGAGATCGGAACCGGCTCCGCTGCAATCGTCGCAGCCGTCGGAAATGACGTCCGGGTCATACTGCACGGCCTGACCGGAAAGCGACGTGGTGTCGTTGTTGGTCTGATCGCCGTTCAGTCCGCCGTTTGCACCGAACTTCAGAGAAGGAACGATCACGAACAGCGTGCCGACGCGCGTACCCTCGTTCTGAGCCGAACCCGCGTCGTTGCAGAAAACGGCCAGCGTCGCAGTGAAGTGAACGACCATCGGGTCCATTGCCGTGGTCATGGTGGCGATCTGGGCGCCCGCCTTGTTCACGAAATAGAACACCTTGTACTTCTTGCCGTTTTCGGCCGTGAAACCGGAGATCGCGCCGGTGTCGGGATTGAGCGCATACGCAACACCGCCCGTTGCGACCTCGGAGGGCGCACCGACCTCCTGCACATAGCAGAAAACCTTCGAGAAGCCCTTCTGCGCGACCGGCGTACCCTCTGCCTTGTTGATGGAAAGCGAGGTTCCCGTTGCAGTCACGGTCGTGCAGGTCATGACGGTCGCGTTGTAGCTGAGAACTGCGCCCTGCTGGGCGGCTTTTGCCCACATGGAGAAATCGGCGGCGTTGAATTCCACGGTGATACCGGCGTTCGAGGGGATCATGGCCGCAATGGCGTTTCCGAGGCCCGCACGAATTTCGCCGTTATCGACGTTCGGGGTCACGTTGCCGGTCTGGAACTTGTTCGACCAGTACCGGATATTGCCCGTGGCCTTGTCGGTACACATGGCCTCGCCGATTCCCTTCACATAAAGTCTTTTGTCAGTAAAACGAATCATTTTTTTCACTCCTTATCGTCTTTTTGAGATTTTTGTCATGTCGTCCTGTTTCCAGCGTTCTGGTATGCCCGCATACCGCCGCCTCCGGCGAAGCTTTCCAGCGAGATCACGCCGCCGCTCGACTCTCGAATACGGTCGAAAAGCGGGCTTGGATACGGATTTCCGTCCTTCCATTTGGCTCCCTGCGCTTCGGCAGCGCCGCAAAGCAGATATCCAAGCATCCTTTGCAGCGCCTCCCTTTGCCGCAGAAAGCGCAGGATTGGCCATTCGTCCATGTCCTCCTCGGGAACGCCGGAAACGAGAGAAATACTTGCCTTGACGGATTCGAGAGAAAAATCCAGCTCCGGCGCGTTCAGCTCCGCAAGGTCGCGTTCTGCCTGCACAAGCTCCGGATTGGCATTTTCCGAAACCATTTCAATGCCGTTCTGGGCCGCGAGAATGGGCCGAATTCTCTGAAACTGTGCAGGAGTTACGCTTTTTTCTCCGTCCTCCGTCCGGAAAACGATCCTTTCGAGCCTTTTCGGGTCGTCCGCGTTCGGAACGATCTGCACAAGCTGCATCCTCTGCTCCATTTCCATTCCGTCTCCGATCCGGAGCGCCAGCAGGAGCGCAAGCACGCACTTGAAGATCATCCCTTCGCTTTTTTCGCCATGTTCCGCCGCGTCCAATTCCATCCGATAGAACGCCTGCAGGATCGGCTTGGAGATCAGTGTCACAGGGAGGCACTGCTGCATGAAGTCGATCACCGGCCGCACGATTGAAAATTCTTCGAACTCGCGTACACGGATCGGATATAAGGTCAGTCCTTCGGCCTCCACAGGCTCATACCTCCGGATCTTTCTGACCATGCCTTGAGAAAGGTTGTTATAATGCATCGTTTCCCTTTCCTTCTGCCAAAACAAAAAGAGCCGCTGCATATGGAAAATCCATACGCATCAGCTCTATCCAGCCCTTTTGCGGCACTATCCTGCCGCAAGCAAATTATCAGATTGCGCCGCCGTCCGGCGCATCCTCGTGCGAATCGCACCATTCCAAGCTCAGATGCGGCATTCTCAGCACATGCACGCCGTAGTCAAAGCCGCCCTTGCTTCCGTTGTCCGGATGCGCGTAGCGGTTGAAATCGAAAACGCCCACACCCGTCATGTTCACACCATGCAGCGCCTCAATGATGCACTGCTCGATGTCGTAGCTTCTCGCGTAAGCGTCCGTCCTCGTTGTGTTTTCCATATTGACGTTTACGAGAATTTCAAACTGCAATCCCAGGACCGTGTGAAGGCTGTCCTTCGCAATGGTCCTCCCGAGATACAGCTTCAAAAGAACGCCCGCTTCTGTGCCGCTCTGGCCCCATACTCTTTGGGGGAAAACGCGGTATCCCTTCGGATGCCTTGCTTTTTCCTCCGCCGTGTTGAGAACGGGATGCTCTCCGTCAAAGAGCATCGAGAGCTTTTCCTCCGCCGTCGGCAGCGGATTTTCCAGAGGCCTTGCGCCGTCGTACCAGAGATATTTCGCCAGCCGTACCCTCGCCCGTTCGTTGTCGTCCTTCGGGAGGTATCCCGGCAGCGGCAGATCGAGCAGATACCGAAGCACCTTCATTGGGATCTCTTCGGTCCCGCGCAGCCGGTTGTATCCCGGAAAAACGCGGCTGTAAGGATACGTCGGGGAATCGACCGATACCGTCATTTTTTCAGCACCGCCTTCTCGCGTTCTTTCTTATAGGATTCCATTTCCTTCTGCACGTTTTCCAGCTCCTTCTGCAAGCCCTGCATGACCTCCGGCGTCGTCTGGAGCTGCATTGCCATGAGAATGCGGCTGACCGGCTCGTTCATGACCATGAGCTTTCCGGAAATTTCCGCGTTCAGCATTTTTTCGGTTGTCCGCCAATCCGCCAGAATGTCGAATGCGCGGTCGCGCACCTCGCCATATTCAGATTTCAGCCGCTCGAGCTGGTTAAAAATGTGGCTTCCGGCATAAAGGTCATACGCCTCCTGCGTCATGAGCCACGGGCAGACCTCTCGCTTTATGGGCTTTCCGTCCGCATCCTCGGAGGCTTCCGTTTCCGTCTCAAACTCCATCCCGAGATACAGTTTCACGAATCCGCCCATGAGCATCCGGAGCTTAAACTCCGTGTTTTCCTTGTACATCGGCGGCATCGGCAAGCTGTCCGGCCCGCCCGAAAGCTTTAGATTCAGCCGGTCGAAGCAGAAATTCGCCGCCTCCTGCGCATAGTGCGTCTTGAGCGCCACCGGCACATAATCTTTCGCCTTCAAAAGCTGTTCCGCCGTGATTGTGATTTTTTCCATGTTTTTCAAACTCCTCTCAGATCTTCCATGGTTTTCTCAGCACCGCACAAGTCCACCGTTTTGCACAGACGCGCTCATGCGGTGCTTTTTTCTTACTGCTTCCCTTCGCGGGCTTTGTTCTGGATCTCGCATTCACACGCGCCGTCCGAAACCTCCCACATTTTTGTCCTCTTGCACAGATACTGATGTGCGCACCAGTCCCGCCGATTATCCTTTCCGCTCAGAAGATCGCAGTGCAGGCTTGCATCCGCATTCTTCCGGAACGCATGCTGGCATTTTCCCATACGCCATCAACCTCTCTTCCACCTCGATCTCGCACTCCGGGCAAACCATCCTGCCCCCGGGCACGGCCCGCCCGCAGCATACGCACGTATCCATCAGCTGATTTCCTCATTGATCGTCGCCACAACTGCCGACGCATCCGTGCAGATTAGCGATACACGGATGTAGTGTTCCGTTGTAGCCGTCACCGTGACGATATTGCCGCTGTTCGCAAACGTCATGCCGTTCCAAGTAAGCCCGCTATGCAGATATGTCGACGTGCTGAACGTTCCATTTGCATTGTGCAGTGCGACTGCACTGTAACTATCATTTGATGCGGGCAGGCTTGCACCCTTGATGCGGAGCGTATCTCCCGCTTTCAGGTGAATCAGACTTGCTGCATCTTCGTTGGCACCGATGGCTGCATATCCATTCTGTGCCCTATTTCCGCCGCTCGACGTACTCAGTCGCGTATTCGCCGAAATACCGATCGTGCTGATGATGTTCGTGATCTCTGCCGCGCAGGTAATCACGATGTTGCCCGTTACGTTGGCAATTGTGATCGTGCTACCGGAAACCGCAGACGCGGAAATGTCCGTACCACCCATTGTGACAGTGATCGGACCGAGTTTCTTGAACGTGCCAGTCGGGGAGAGCGTCGTGGTGTAGGCCGCGCCCTCGGCAATGCTGTCAGCCGTGTTGGAAGATGCACAGTTGGTGAGATTCCGCGTGATGGTGTAAATAACAGACGGTGCAGAGGCTGCCGCAGTAATCGTAATTGCTCCCGTTACCTTGGTAATGTGGATTGCACCGCTGCCCGACGAATAAGCCGTAGCTGTAATGTCTACGCCGCCCATTTTTATCACAACTGAGGTCAGCGTCTTGCCACTTTCTGGTGCAATAGTTGCAGTATACGCCTCGCCGTAATCCACCTGAGACGCGGCGTTGCTGATCGTGCATCCTGTGAGATTTTTGGTGATGCTCTGATACCAGTGCAGCGTCGCAGGTGTTCCATCGATCATAGCCGCACGATAAGCATTGATATCAGCCAGCGACATTCCGCACGTTCCCACGGCAAAATGTACGCACTTATCGCGGAACGTGTCGCCGGAAACGGCGTTGATCTCATTGATAAGCCCCTTCCAGTCTGATTCATTCCTTCGACGCGCAGTCGCATCCGACCCGGAGCCGGAATAAAATGTAGTAAGCTCATAGTCCTTGTCGATGTTGCTTTGGCTCATACCGAGCAGCCCCTCAAGCACACAAGCCAGTGTGCCGGTTCTGTCCGCGCCTGCCGTGCAGTGAAAATATACCGGCTCCCGGTGCGTCACTGCGTCGATCACGCAGCGGAGGTAAGCCTGCCATGCCGCTACCGGTGTCAGAGCGTACCATGCATATTGCTGTGTGCGTGTGTACCATACATCACTCCCAAGCGGAGATTCTGTCATGTCCGGCTCATCGTCGGAACCGCCGCCCTCTCGACCACGGAGATCAAGATCGTGCTGAACACCAAGTTCTCCCACGAGTACTGCCCGATCTGCCGCGCCCAACTTCCCGCCTCGAATCAGCAGCCCGTATTTTACCGTGCCTCCATCGCAAGCCCAGCCTCCCAGATCGCGCACATTCCACGCTTCTGCGGAGTTATCCCGCGTGCGAATCCACCGAAGCGCATCCAGCGGCTTGAGCGTTCCCGCCGCATTATTCCCGGCAAAAGGCGTCAGCACGTTCGGCACTTCGTTGTAGTGCATCACACCACCCGCCTCCTGCCCGATGGGCTTGTAATTGCTCACAACTGCCGTAGCAGGCGCATAATTTGCGATCTGCGACGTGCTGTAATCATTCGGGTTATAGGTAACATTCGCAAGATACTCTCTTACCAGCGGCGGGCACTGATTCCACTCAATGGCCTCTACATTTCCACCCGCCGGAATCGCATCCACCGCGTCTCCGAAGCCCTTTGCCGCGTCCCATACGATTTGAGCCGTACCGCCAGTTTTTGCGCGGATGCGGTCTGCGGTATGGGTCAGTGCAGCGCCAGCCACAACATATTCACTCAAAATGACACACCTCCCGCACTGAGCAGTTCGGCAGCCGCCCAAGCCCCATTCACGACGCGAAGGATTTTCCCGTTATCAGCGTCTGTTACAGCCGGAACACTGTTTGGGATCTCCACGGTTTTCGCCGCGCTTCCGTCGTAGCTCGTCGTCGCATTTCCAATCTTGATGTTGAGCGAATAAGGATTTTTGAGTTCCGTCGGAATCTTGGGGATATCATCCTTGGTTGCAACATCGTCCGTTTTCGCTGTCAGGGTTCCGGCGCCATCAATCATAACGGTTAAGTAAAAGACATTCCCACCGGTCGAGCCAATGCCGCCAAAAACACAGATCATGTCGGAGATCAGCAACGCCGGAAGTGTCGCAGGCAGCCCCTCAAAATCAGAGAACGTAGCCTTGCAGATGGGCGCAAATCCCGCCGTCTGCGCGGCCACGATCTGAGCAACCGTCTGCGTCGTCGCAGGGGATGCCACGCTTCCGGTCACATTAAAATACCAGTTTGTTTTCGCCTCGCCCGTCTGGCCATTCACGCTTTTAACCGGCACATCATTCGCGCCGATGGGCTTGTACCCAAGGGCCTTTTCAATGTCGGCCTCTGTTACCGTCCCGCTGCCGCCTCCGCCCTCCGGAACCTCATAGGTATCCGGAAGCCCCGGAAATTTGATCGATTTGAGGTTTTTTGTCGCCATCTTCGTTCTCCTTCCTTATGCTGTTTCCGTGGGGATGCCGATCTTCTTCCCGTCCACCAGCACGTTCCCGTTATCGTCCACCGTAAGCTTGTGCAGCCCGTTCGGAGATGCAAGCAGCAGATGCGGAGCCACCGTATACGGTGCAAGCACATATTTCTGATAGTCCTTCGTCTGTGCCGGAACAGTCTTGTATGTGAGCGTCAAATTGGTCAGCGCTCTTGTGGTCGTCAGCGTATAAGCATCCGTGCAGGCGTTGTATGCAAGATTAACTCTAAAAGAGTTTCCGACATTAGAGAAGCCAACTGTTGCCGTTCCACCCCACGTCATCGTAATGGGTGTATCCGGCGTGAAATCGTCAAATCCCAGTGTAATTTCTGCGCCAATTGGAATATCAAGCCCAGATGCAACAAACGGCGTATCGGGCGATACATTGCCGCACACAACCGTTTTTGCATCGCCATCGATCAGTTTTCCAAGAAATTGTATGGACGTTCTATCTGGGTGACTATGGTCGCTTCTCGCCACACTGTCACTGTCTCCCTGTTTACCAGTCAAAGTAGACGGCATTGGCTTATCATAGGAAAATTCAATCGAGCCATCGATTTTCTCCCATATATGTCCACTCTTCCATCGGAAATATGCAAGGCCCATCAGGGTATTGGCACCCTTGCGCACCTCATAAAAGCTTACAGACATATCATTCACATATTTCCCATATCCGTCCACCAGTCCGACGTTGTTCGATTCGTCAAATACAGAGGCTATTGCCGCAACGAGCTTTCCGTTGTCTATCGCAGCCTTGATATCTGCGTATTCGGCATAAGTTCCGTCGATTTTTTTGGAAAAATACGTTTTGGTCTTTTGATCGAATTCAAACGTGATCCAGTAAACATCCTTTACGTTTTCAAGCTCAAGGAATTTTTCCGGGATTTTCACAACCTGTCGAATTGTACCCTCGAACACCGCGTTCTGCCCCGTGTAAGTTCCGGCTGTCTGTGCGATCCATTGGGACTCCTGATAGCCGCAAAGCACATAATTCGTAGCCGTGCCTCCTGCAATTTCCTCAATTGGAACAGTCGCAAAGTAAACGAGGCCGTCATAGTCGCCAACCGTGCAGTCGATGCTTTCCGTCCCAGCCTTGACCGTGACAACATCCCCGAGCGTCGGCACATAGTCCATTTGAATGGCCGCCATCTCCGGAAGTATCCCGTTGTATATCTCGGTTGCAACCGGGTCAGTCATATACGCGCCCGGACGATTCTTCACGAAATCCGCCGCCTGCGCATCATTCTGGCTCCAATCCGCCTGAACGCTTCCGCCGCTCATCTGAACGCCGGCCGCGCCAACGGCCACGGAAACATTTCCCGCGTCGTTTCCGACCTCAATGATGCTCTGCTTAAGCAGCTTTCCATCCGTGATCTTCGCCCCGTCCAGAATTCCGCGATTGACGGCCGGCAGCACGGGAACCGGCGCGCCGTTTCCACCGAAAACGCTTCCGTCCTGAAAAAGCACCCTTGCCTGTACCGGCAGCATTCCATGCATTCCGAAGGTCTGTGCCTGACTGAGCGGAAACAGCCATTTCCCGTCCGCATAGGTGATATCGCCGGGATACTGCCTTGAGAGATTTCCAATGCTGAGAACGAGCGCCGTCACCATCTCCGGCGTAATCAGCGTCCCGTCGAGCGTGCGCAGTGTGAACGGCTTCTGATAGCTGTCTCCCTGCATGATCGAAATTCCCATCCTCAGATTCCCTCCAATCCGATCTTCGCCTCCGCGAAAATTTCACCGTTTGCCGCCGTGATCTTAAGTGCCTGTGCGCTGGCCTGCCAGCAGGTGACGGAAATTTTGTTTCCGTCGATCTTCGCCGTATAGGCCGCTTCCTCCGCGCCGGAGCATGTGAACGTGATTGTTTCGTCCGTCTCCGCCCCGTTTTCAAATACCGCCGCTTCCAGCGTCAGCGTCTCATACGCCCGTAGAGAATCCGGAACGTTCCCAAGGAACGCGATTTCCTTTTCTCCGTCCGCCGGAACGACCGTGATCTCCATCGTCTGAAAAACCTCTCTGCTCTGTACCAGTCTGCACCGCAGCGTGCAATTTCCCTCCTTGACGGCAGATACAAGCCCGTCCGGGCTGACCTCCGCCACACCTTCATCCGAGCTTTCCCATTCGTAGAAGATCGGATGCTCCATGGAATTTTCGACCGTCTCCCCCATCCGGAGGCTTTCCGCCGCAAAGCTCTGCGTCCGGCCCGTCTTGATAACGGGGTTTCCCTTGAGGCGAATTTCCCACGAAAACGTCTTTCCGCCGGCAACGTGCCGCTTCATGTCGTCGATCTCCGGATTTACAGGCTCATACCGCGCCGTAAATTCCATCAGCCGCACCGAATCATAGTCTCCTGTGAATTCCTGCGACCAGTCGCCGAAGCCCGTGATCCGATACGCGCCGGAGCCGAGAATGATCCGGCTGTTCGTGTTGAGCTGCCGCGTTTCCGCGTTGCACTGGCACACGATGTTCACATAGCCCTTCGTAATCAGCGCATATTCCTGCATATCGCTTTCGTTCGCGGTCAGAATGGCTTTTTCCGCGCAGACCGGCTCCGATAGCAGGTTTCCGTACCAATCCAGATGATTCCAGACCGTCCGGCATCTCTGAATAATTCCTCCGCCGATGTCGTTTGAAATGTTCGTGGGATTCACAACGAGCCATGTGCTTCCCATCGTCTCGATCTTCGACCCCTCCGGCACATATTCAATGCGCTTGTCCGCAAAAAGCACGATTTTGTAATCGTCCTGCTTTCGGAGCGTCGAAGCGGAATCCGGCGCAATGTCCGCCATGCGAATCCGCGTTTCCGTCCAGCGCTCGCGGTCGTTCGGATCAAGTCCCTGCACACGCGCTTTCACGAAATTGGACGCATACTTGGAAATTTTCTCCGTAAACCGCGCAGAAGGATTTGAAAGGTACTGCTTCTCCCGGTTTTTGTACTGCGCCGGCGTGTTTTTCACGGAGCCGGAAATTCTGCCGCCCGCGCAAAGTCCGCTTGCAATGTTTTTTTCAATGGACACTCTCCCGGCCCCCTTTTCTGTTAAGTTCCGTAAATGCAGACGCTGTAGTCCGCATACAGGAAAATATTCGGTACGGCTACCTGCACCCGGATATTTCCGCTCACAAGCGAAACGCCGACAGCCGTCGGAAGAAGCGCGGAAATTCCATTGTCCGTGGTTTTTACCATCGCTCCGTTTGTTGCGTTCGCATCCTTGAAATACGCCGCCGAATAGATCTGCCCGTCCGACAGCCGCGCATAGCTGATCGACGCGCATACATACACGGCGAGAATGTCCGAGATTCCGGCCGTGTTGGAAATGTCCAGATAATTCTTCGCATCTCCGGCTACCGTCGCGGTGATTTTCTTGACCGTCTGGCCGTTCGGAGGATTGACGACCACCTGACTCAGGCCCGTGTAGCCGCTGTCCGGCGTCACCGTCTGCTGCACCGTTCCGGCCGTGACCGTCTTGCTCTGCAATTTGACGCCGCCGACAACGACCTGAGAAAGCCCGTTATAGCCCGCGTCCGGCTTGACGGTCTGCTGGCTTCCGGACGGGATCACGACCTTTCCCTGAAGCTTGATCGCGCTGACCGTCACCTTGCTCAGTCCCGTAAAGCCGTTGTCCGGCGTAAAGATCTGCTGACTTGTGGACGGCGCAACGGATTTTTCCTGGAGCTTCACCTGCGCCACGGAAACCTGATCGAGTCCCGTATAGCCCGCGTCCGGCTTCACCACGACCGGCGCGGTCGTGGACGCGCTCACGCTCTTGCTCTGCATTTTCACAACGCCGCCTCTGCGGCTGAATTCGCAAGCCATATTCTGTCCTCCCTGAAAATTCAGAGCATCGTGAATACCCGCCGCAGCGGATTGACTCTCTGCATATATGCGCAGCTCTGCTCATATGCCCGCAGCTCCGAATAAAAGAGCTGTAAGTTTTCCTTGAACCGCGCCGTGGATTCCTTCATCGTCGTGTTTTCGTTCGGGGGATTGAAATTCTTGTCATGGATCTTCGGCTGGATGTTCAGCCATTCGCGGTTAAATCGGTTGTCCCACACGACCGATACCGCCAGCCCCAGAAGCCGTTTCTGCCGCATCGTCAGCTCATGCGAAAACCGCCCGTCCGTGTAAAAATCCAGCCTGTATTCGGTCCCGGCGTTGTCCTGCCTTGGGAACGTCACGTTTCCCGTCTGCTTGTCGTATGTAAAATCCGTATACGGGAAAAATACCGCTTCGTCCATCCCGGCGCTTCCAACCATCACGCAGGAGCACAGCTCGTACCCGATCTTTCCGGTCGCAACGACCGTTTCCTGCGTCGTGCTGGTCTGGTCGCTGACCCATTCCGCGTCATCGTACTGCGCTTTTTCAAGCCCCTCCGCCAGATAAAGCGCAAGCTCCGGCGGCTGCGTGAGCATTGGGATGGCCATTTCCATCCATGCGCTCATACGCCGGAAAAAAAGCGCCGCATCCTGCTGAAGATCCTCCGTCATCCGGTCGTCCGAGATCAGGACCATTGCGTGCTTTGTAATGATCTCGCTCCAGCTCGTACCCATCAGTCCCAATCCTCCTTTTCATAGGAATCCACGTTCCGGATCTTCTGCATATCCTCCCGGATACAGTCTGCGGCGGTCTCATCCTCGATCAGAGCCAGAAGAGATTCAATGATGCCGCAAAGCGCCTCAATTTTTTCCTGACTGTCCATGAAACCGCCGCCTTTCCTCTATTTAAGCCGTGACCGTAACGGTGCATTCCGCCGTTCCGGCCAGATGATTTTTGTCTTCTTCCTGCCGGATCTCCAAAACGCACTCCCCAGCTGCGATTGCCGTCACTGTGATCTTATGGCTTTCGTCTCCAACCGAAAGTTCTACCACGTCCGGCGTCCGCGCTTCGATGTCGATCTTTCCGTCGGAATTCGTGCTGATCGTGATCGTGTCGCTTCCGCTGACGGACATTTCGATGGCCTCCGGAGATACGCTGAGACCGGCCGCCGCCTTTGCAATGGTCCACGGCGCAATGATTGTCCCCGCATAATTTCCGATTCCGTCGATGCGCAGAGAATAATTTCCCGCGTCTGTTCCCTTGTCACCGCTGACCTTGTAATCCGTGTTTTCCGTCAGTTTGACGCCGCCGAGCGTCACGCTCGCAACGGCCTTTTTCTGCTCGCTTCCGGTGTAGGTCAGCGCCGCGCCCAATACGACCGCCGCGCTTTCGATGCTCGTCCGCACCGTGAGCGCATTTTCAAGGTTATAGAAGAAACCGGTCGTCACGCCGTTTGCCGTCAGAAAATATCCGCCGATGCAAAGCTCATATTTGCCGCCGGCCGCTGCCGGGACCTCGAAGCCACCGCGCGTCAGCTTCGCGCCGGAGACCGACGTGATCTGCGCCACGGCATGGGTTTTGTTCTGCATCGCCCAGCGAATATGCACATTCGTCAGCGTCGCCGCCGCACTGAAAACCACATATTCCACGGGTCCCCGATACCGCACGGCATAGCCGGAGCCGCCATTGCTGAGCGTGATATTTCCGCTTCCGTCGTCGGTCGCGCTCATTCCGGCAGATTTCGCCGTGAGCTGTGTCTCCCGGTTGAGCTTTACGGTAAATTCCGCCGCCGACTGCATCTCGATCTCCAGAATTTCCGCCTCGGAGCCGCGCCAGTCGAGCGCCGGGAAGGCGTTTTTGACAGCCTCCCGCAGCTCCGGCAGGATGTTGATGTCGGCCGCGTATGCGGACGCAGGCACAAAGGAAAATTCGCTGTATACAGGACTGCTCATATTCAATACCTCATTCCCGCGCCCACATGCGGCGCTTTTCTCAGAGCGCTTCGCGCTCGTTCATTCTCTCGATGATATGGACAAAATCGCCTCTCGGCTTTTCTGCCGTCTTGCTCATTTCGTTGAGCTGCACGACGATCTCCCGCGTCACATGCGTATCACCGTTTTCATACGCTTCCATGTATCCCTGTGCGACCATCTTCTTGTGGCCGTCGCAGAGCTTCGGATAGATCTCCAGCATTTTTTCACCGAATTCCACGATCCTCGTGAAAACCTGCCTGTCGAGAAGCTCACCCTCCCGGTAATTGACGCCCAGCGCCTCGCGCTCGTCCTCACTGAGTCCGGACACCACGATCAGCCAGCGTCTTGCCATGAATACGCGGTTGACCTCCGTCAGCACGCGCGAAAGATCGCGCTTCGGCACATAAAAGCTTCCCGTCTTTCCGACGATCTGCCCGTAAATACCGCCCTCTCCAAAGAAAACGATGTTGTCGTCCGCGACCGGAGCCATCCACAGGAAATGCACCATTTCCGTGTCATTGGAAACCTGAATCACCTGCGGCGTCTGCTGTGCGGGAACGCTTGCCATCGCGCGCGCGACCGCCTCCGCGATCATTTTCTGCACATCCGCCTTTGTGAACGTCTCTTCCTTCGGAGCCTCTGTCTTTTTCTCAACGACGGGTTCCACAGGGACTTCCACTTCCTGTCCCTTCAAATCCGGTTCCAGCTCCGTCAGCGGCGTCTGTTCACCGTCGTAGCCGACGCCCTTGACATCGTCCGCCATCACCGTCAGCACATTTTCTTCCCCGATCTGCGCCTTTTCAGCGGTGCTTTCCGTCGCGATTTCTTCCGGGACGTTGAAGAAAACGTCCTTTTCTTCCGAAGCTTCCGCTTCCGGATTTTTTCTCGGTCTGCCGGGCTTTCTGCCCGCGTTCTTGTTTTCAGCCATTTTCAAAACTCCTTTCAGATCTATGGCGTTTTTCGTGTCGGCCCCCGCCGGAATTGAACCGGCGTCTGTGCGCCAGCGGAGCCATATGGCGCTGGGAGGGAGGAGGTTGACCCTCCCAGCGTTTGACGCACGCGGGTCTGCCCGTGACCCGCGCGGCCTTGCTTAGACAGTAACGTGTCCGACCTTGTTCGAGAAAACGGCGACCATATCCAGCGCAATGGTCAGATTGATGCCGATCTCGAAATCTGCCGTGCGCGTCGGGTCCATCTCGATGGTGATGGGCGTCTCGGCGTTGTAAGCGATGGTCATGGGCTTTCTGCCGGAGGAAGAGAGCATCCACACATCGTTTGCAGACAGGAGCGTGGTCGGTGCGCTGTTGATGTTGATGGGGCTTACCGCGTCACGCAGCGGCATCAGGCGAACGCCAAGGAATTCGCCGAGCATACCGTTGCTGTTGTACTGCTGACCCAGCAGCATCGCCAGCGCGGAATCCATGCTTGCGTTGGTGGAGCCTGTGGCCTGCGTCGGCAGGACCTTTGCCAGCGCAACGGGAGAACCGGCCGCGATGATGTTCCGAACGCCGGTGTTGTTGAGCGCGGCCAGCTTGTTTGCCAGCGAGATCCAGTTCTGGTTGGTGAACGTCTGGTTGAGGTTGCTCGGAATGAGCGTGGTGTCGGCTGCCGCAAGGGTCATCGCCTGATTCCACATGCCCATGGTCTTTGCATACATGCCCGCAACGAGATTCGCAAAGAACTGGCCGAAGTCCTGATTGTTGCCGACCAGCTGATACCACTTGGCCGTGATCATTGCGGTCTTGGGCTGCGGGTTGAGCGTGTAGTCCTTCGTGTAGAAGCGGTTGCGCGGCACGCTTCTGGAGGCGCCCCAGCTGGAATCCTGGAAAATGGGGATGTCATTGGAGCCGACAGAGACCATAGCCGTCTCGCCAAAGCCGACCTCCAGCGTGTCCGCGAAGAAATCCACGGCCTCGGAGTAGACGTTGGCAATGATGGGAATGACGATCTCCTGATAGATGCCCTGAAGCACTCTGTAGAACGCAGCGTTTCCGTAGAAGCGCATACCGTTGCGCTTGAGTTCCTCAAAGCTTGCCGGAGGCGTTTCGCCGGTCTGTGCGCAGGCGACCTTCGCGGCATACATCAGGTGTTCTCTCTGGAACTTTTCGTTCAGCTCCTTGTAGCCCTTGCCGCTCAGCATGTGCTGAATGTTGGCAGTCTGCATACCGTTTGCCGCCAGAATGGCGGATTTGCCGTTTGCGGCGTGCTCATAGAAAAGCACACGGCCTTTGGAAACGATGTCACCGCGTTCTGCTTCATTGCCGGAAGCATTCACGCGGAAAACAGCGGTAGGGATGCTGTTCAGATTGATTTTCGGCATTTTCTCTCACTCCTTCCTTATGCGTAGACGCGGCAAGCCTGCACGTCGATGTAGTCAAAGCTCTCCGTCGTACCCTCTGTGAATTTTCCGGCCTGCGGAAGCACCTTGAAGTACAGCGAGCCGTTCGCAGTCGGCGCAGCCGATGCGGGCTTGAGCTGACCGGCGTCGATGGTCAGGAACGTGTTGGCGCCAACGGCGGCATTCAAATTGCCGATACCGAAGCGGTATGCGTGATCGCCGTCGAAAACGATCTTCGTGAACGTGCCGTCGCGGCCTGCCGGAATGCCGAGGCCGAGCGTCTCCGTGCCGACGGCATAGAGCTGGCCGTTCTTGCCCGGAAGCAGCGGCACTTCGTAGGTATTCGCGGCATAGACGACGTCGCCTGCCTTCGTGGCGGAAGTGGCATCCACCATGATCCATGCGTTTTCGTTCTTGATGTTCGGGAAGCCTGCGCACGGCAGCTGCGTGGTGCGCACGACCAGACGGCCCGCGTCGCAGTCCGCGTCCGCGCTGGACGCCTGATATCTGCCGGTCACATTGATGAGGTCGTCGCGGAAATCGTTCGTCACGCGCGGCTCAAATGCGGTTTTTGCAGTAAACATTCTTTTTTACTCCTCTCTTATTCCTCGGAAGCGGCTTCGACGCCCCACTCGTCCAGCAGGCTGGCAATGGAGCCGTCGTCCTTTTCGCTGTTCTTTCCGAGCTTGTCCCATACATAGGTGGTTTTCTTCTTCGCGGCGGATTCGGCATCCATCTTCTCGACGGCCTCTCCGCATACGGCATAAACGGCCTTTGCGACCTCTGCCTCGCCGGTCCAGTTCTTGTCTTTGTCGCAGCTGTTGGTGTAAAGTCCCGCCTCAATGTCGGTCAGAATGCCGGAAATTTCGCTATCCGCGACCTTCTGCTCCCGGTTGAGGTTAAACCTCCGCAGCGTATCTTCCGCCTTCGCCTTCGCGGCGTTCAGACGGCGCTTGCTTTCAAACTCCTGCATTGCCGCGACCTGCGCGTTCGCGCTGTTCAGCTGCTGAGTCAGAGCTTCCACGTTTTTCTCCGCCGCGTTCAGTTTGGTGTTCGTTTCTCCGCAGATCACATCCACAAAATCCGCCGCGTCCGTTGTCAGCTGCTCTTCGCCAAACTGCGCGACTGCATTGATGGAAAGCGTCTGGAAGCGTTCCGGCACGATGGTCTCGGCGGCGTTTTCCAGAATGTAGGACTTAAACGCGCCGTCCTTCGTCATCAGGCAGACATAGACCTTTCCGTCCTTCTCACCTGCCGCCAGAACCTTATAACCGTCGAAGCGCGCGGAAAGCTCCTTGAGCTGTCTCTTGCTGTAAGGTTTCAATGTTTTCACTCCTTCGTGTTGTAAATTCCCGTTTTCGGGTCCGTTTTCTCCGTCCGGGGCCTTCTGTAAAGATGCCGCCTTGAGCTTCAATGTCTTAAACTCTTCTCCCAGCGCGGCAAGCCGAGCGATGTTGGCCCCCGGAATTGCCGGAGCAACGCCCGCACCCAGGATCGTGACGCCAAGTCCCCGCCAGACCTCCTCAATCTCAATGTCTCCGTCCATGCGGTTTTCCTCGATCAGAGTTTCCACGGATACGTCCATGCGCCCTGTTCGCACGATCTCATCCACGGCCTCCTTTGCGTAGAAAGCGAAAAGCTTTCCCCTTGCCACGATCCAGGTCTGACCATCCCTCTTCTTGAGGGAAAAATCACGTTCATCATCCGACAGCGTTCCGACAATGCGTTCCGCCGTCCCATCCATGTAGGAATAGTATTTTTCGCCCGTCCTCGGGTCCGTCCGGAGCTGGCTGTTGTGTCCGTCTCCGACCTTTCCCAGAACGTAGGCGATCAAAATCGGCTGCCCTACAAACGTCTTGTAGAACTTTTCCAGATTCCGATAATCCCATTTGTTCCGATTCACGCCCTCGCGCATCAGCCACAGCTCCACGCCGAATTCGTAGGGATTCAGCCTTTGCAGTACGCGGAGCTGTCCCGTCGCAAGCGCGTTGGTGTTTTTTGTCAGCGGCATTTTCAATCACCGTCCTGTCTGTAAAGTCTCTCGATCCATCCCTCGAAGCTGGTCGCGCTCATTTCGTGTTCGGAATACATCTGCCACGCATACAGGAGCTTTTCGTAGCTCCGGCTGTTCTCCATCTGCAAATTTTCAAACCCGCGTCCGAGCGGATACATCCCGTTTCCGTCGCAAACCTCCACGCATTTCCGGAGCGCATCTTCGATCCTTTGCAGCATTTCAATGGCCGCTTCAAAGACCTCGTCGAGGTTTTCCGGCCGGTCCGCGTATTCTGCGGTCGCCGGGTAGATCTGTAAGATGTGCCTCTGGTGGAGCAGATCACCCACCCCGTCAAATCGCTGCGGCTGCAAATGCGCCAGCCTGTGCAGAACGTCCGCCGTTTTCGGCATTCCCAGCTCGATCAAGACCAGCTCCTTGAGTGTGTCCAGCCCTCTTGCCGCATCCTGATAGGCGCCTGTCACATCCCGCGCTGCATCGCGCACGGCCGCAAGTGCGCCGTTTTCAAAATCAAACCGTTCTTTCAGCCGAGCCATGTTCTCTTCTCCCTTCCGCAAAAAACAAAAAGAGCCAACGGCACGTTTCCGTGTCGTTGACTCTATCCAGCCCCTTTGCGGCACTATCCTGCCGCAAGCACTCTATTTCTTAGTTTTCAGCTCCGCGCGATCTCCTTTTTCTCGATCACCCTCGCGCTGATCTCCACCACGCGAATCAGATCCTTCGTCCGCTGAATTTCAACGTTTTTCCAGTCGTTCAGCGCCTTGTTGATTGCCGGAAGATCTTTTTCCGTCAGAAATTCAATCATTCGTACCTCCGTACTGGTCGATCATCGTCTCGCTTCCGTCCGCCGTCACGGTTCCGTCGCCTTTCGGCCGTCCGGGAGACTGCGGCGGCAGTCCCGAGGAATCCTGCTTCATGTTGTATGCCGTCACCAGCGGCAGCCGCTTGTCGAGGATACCGCTGTTGAATACCGCATCCGACAAACACAGATCGTCCAGCATCGACCGGTCAAGCAGCGCGTTATAAAGAATGGTGTCCGGAAGAATTCCGTGTTCCATCCCATTCATGCACCGTTCGAGCGTTTTTTCGTCCTCCGCAATATCTCCAAACATGACGAATTTCCAGTCGTATTTGAGGTTGAGCTTTTTGATAATGGCATTCATCATCCGCTCAAAATCGCGGTAGACCGTCTGCATGAACTTACTTTCGATCTGAAGCGAGATCTGCGCCGTTCCTGCCTTCGGATCGTCTCCCAGTGGAATGATCGCGCCCATGCCCGCCTGACTCATCGTGTCGCTGTAGCCCTGCTTCACAATGTCCATGGCCGACGGAGCCTCCGAAAGGCTCTCCAACTTCATGTTTTCCGCCGGAGCCAGATACAGACCGATGCCGCTTGTATTGTTGGCCTGCAGCATGTCGTACCAGATTGCTTCAAACAGAAGCCGTCCGGCGTTACTGAGCTTGTATTGATCCTCAGATGATGCTGCTTTGTCGTCCCGATAGGGAATTTCTCCGTGCAGAAGGCTCACAAGCGGATTCTGGATCAATTCCAGCTGGATCTGTTCCATCTGCGCCAGCTGGATCATGTTCAGGAAGAGTCCCGCGAACGGCGAGATTGCCGTCCGGCTCACATCGTCCGCTTCAAACGGGAAAACCGAATCGACCGGCAGATAGACCCAGTAATACCATCGTCCGTTCTGATAATAGACGTCCGGTGTCCCCGGCATATCGCCCATCGCCTGAATTCGCTGGAATTTTTGCATGTCAATGCGCGTTTTCTGCGCAAAAACAACGCTTGTTCCCGTTCCTTCCGGCTTCTGCACCACGCTTCCAAAGTCGTACAGATACGGCAGAAACAGCTCTCCGAACTGTTCCGGCACGCATCCCGGCTGCAGGAAGTACATCATATTGAAGGCGACCGTATATTTGGAAACGTTATTATATCCCGTGATCTTCGTCCAGTCGCTGGGCAGCTGCTGCATGAATGCGTAGTTTACCTTGTTGTGGCTCTTGTCCACGCTGTAGCGCGGGTAGTAGAAAACCTTGCCTTCTACTCCGACCTGCCCGACGATCTGGTGCGCGTTTTCCTTGGGCTTGAATTCCTCCCGGAGTTTTTCCGTCAGCTTCCATTCCCGCAGGAAATCGTCCTTTTTTGTATCCTCTCCGGATACCATTCGCGGCATCACATAGCTGTGATAGGTCAGCAGATTCTGGTACGTTTTCCGGATGTGAAACAGTGGATATGCCGTATATTCCAGAATGTGCGATACCTGCCGGAGCGGCTGCTCGCTGTCATACGGAGCCGTGAGCATCTCGCCGACCTTGTCTTTCGTGAAATTGACCGGCAGCGAGGATATCTGCTTGACGCGGCGATTTTGAATGTAGGGATTCGCCATCCCGTAGCGTCCTGCATTGATCCCGGCAAATGCCGTCGAGATCGCGCTCATCGGCATCCCCTGATTTTCTGCCGCCATCGTCCGGAGCTTTTCAAAGATCTGCGGGAACGCGGCGTATTGGAGCTTATTCAGTTCACTTGTCTCTATCGCCATTTTCCGCATCCTCCGCCGTTCCGGCCTGCTTCCTGCGTTCTTCTGCCAGCGCGCTTGACAGCTCGTCGATCATCCGGCTCAGATTCTCCATTGTTTTCGGCTTTTCCTTTTCCAGCCGTTCCCGCAGAAGCGCCGTCGCGCAGCTCATGATCCAGTCTTCGTCTGCCTTCGTCAGCCGCTTCACGTTTTCTCCGTCGATCTCCATTCCGCCCTCTGGCCGAGCACCCGCCGTATAGATCAGGATGTATCCCGGCGCGATCCTGCTGAACCGTTCGCGCATCGCCGTTTCCACGGACTCCTGCGTCACGCGCAGCGCATATAGCCGGTATACCTTCGTCTGATCTTCTGTCATCTCAAAAAATCCTTCCTCCGCGTCTCTGCGTCACAAGGCGTCCCGCACCCTGCGCAGGGCCTGCGTTCCGGACGCTTTCGCGTCCCTGATACCTCTTGAGCATTTCGTCCCAATCGCTTTTCTTCCGGATCTCACTCAAAGCCAGCTCTTTTTCCAGTTTCTGCGCCAGCCGCAGTCCGTATTTGATGGCCGACCAGCTGTCTCGCTGGATCGCCCGTGAAATACGCTTTTCGCTGAAGCCCGCGCCCGACGGCACGGCTTTCAGGTTCTGGATCTGGCCCGAAAGCTCCCGCGTTTTCTGATATGGCCTCGCGATCTGATAATCCAGATCGTCGTCCTTGATCTTGTGAAGCCGCTTGTACGCCTCCACGCCCTCGCGCGTGTTCATCGTCAGCAGCTGTACATTGTGGTTGTCAAACTGCGTCTGCGCATACCGGATCATTTCCACATCTGGGTCCGTCACGCCGCTTCCGCCCGCCTTGATGGGATAAATGACCGGCAGCGCCCCGTCCAGCTCCAGCGCCGTATATTCCGTGTGGTCGAGAATGCAGAGCGGCGGAAGCCCATCTCCGAGATCTTTCATAAGGTCCTCAATGACCGCCTTGCCGTACTGCCATCCGTCTATCGCAATGTAGGTCGTGTTTCCGCCGTCAAAGCAGAACCGATACCACACGTCCTTCAGCTTTCTGGCTTGTTTCATGGCGTTATCCGGAGGAGGCCAATCGTCCAGCCATACCAGCTGCTTCAAAAACCGATCCCGTTTCAGGAAATCCGTCTGCTTCGTGAGCTTCCATACGCCGACGGCGCATTTCGCGTTCTTTTTCGCGTCTTCATAGGAAACGTCATAGCATACGATGTAGGTCACATCCTGCGGCTCCGTTTTGCACCCCGGATATTTGCAGCAGTGCTGCCGTTCCATCGAAAGCAGACAGCAGCTCTCCGAAAGGCTTTCATCCGCAATGATCGGATATTCGTCCGCTCCGGTGTACCGGCTTTCCATCTCGCGCATCCAGCGCTCCGGTGTCAGCTTCGATTTCAGCTTCTGCGCCCACGAATACGGCCGCATCTGCTGCAAAATCACACATTGGTACGGAACGTCCATCTGGAAACTGCTCTCGCCGTTCCGCATTCCCTTCCGAACTTCGCAGCGAACCATGTAAGCATGATTTTGCTTTCTTCCGGCGCTTGTGATCGAGTGATTTTTGTACGCGACGAAGTTTTCATCCTTTTCGCCGTTCACATTGTGCGCCAGACGGACCGCAGGGAGCGCGACCGTCGTATATTCGTTAAAGTCAAACGGAGGATTTTCCTCCTGTGCAAATTCTTCTGCAATGACCGCATGAAGGTTATCGCCGCGCTTTGCACCGATATAAAAGGACGAACCATAGTCCGTCGTTATTTTGAAGTCATCTTTGCTTTCCGCCGCAACTCTCCAATGTTTTGTGAGGCACGGATAGCTTTTCGAAAGATCGGAATGCGTCTTTGCGCCGATGTCGGCCAACTGCCGCAGCGCAGGTCCCGTATATAGGACGCGCGTACCGGGCCAGACAACTCCGTTGATTTCCTCGCCGAGCATTTCTGAATAGGTCTTGCTCAGTCCGCGCGTACCGGTTATCGCAACATCCTGATAACGCGCGTTTGCTCTCATCATGACTCTCTGCACAATTTCGAGCGTCTTGTAGTCTGCATCGTCGGAACGAAGCACATCTGCCAGTATGTCCGGGAAAAATCTTCCCACCCAAATCAGCAGACACCAAAAATCATTTTCAAAACTGCTGTAATCGCGTTGTTCAACTTCGCGTTTTGATATCCACCCAACGCCTTATTTCAGCTAACCCGGCGCCCAAGCCTTACCAGCTCTTCTCGCCATAGTTCTGCATCACCTCTTCATTTCTGAGCAACGCGCTTATTTTCCTTTTACAGGCGGCATTTTTACGTACCCGAATCCTTCATAGGCTGTTTTTTCCATTTCGTTTGCTTCCTCTGCAAACTCATGGAGATTGTCACTGATCCTTGCGCTGTCCGGAAGCGTGGATATCTCCGGTAGAGAGTCGTTTATGCGGGACGTATTGATGATCGCAAGCAGCATCTGTTCTGCTGCATCTTTCGTGTAAGAATATTTTGGCCTCCGATGGAAAAGCAGTTCAAACGCCTTATCCGGGTCAACCGGTTTGCCATTTTTCATAAGGCCCGCTTTTTCGAGTCTTTCCGTAATACCGTCAATTCTTATCTCTTCCACCGGTTTTGCGTCACGTTTTCTCAGATTATCGCTGGCAAGATTCTCCTGAATGATCGCAGAAAGCTTTCTGGCCGCATCAAACTTCCCCGCATCCGAAGCGTCATTCATCTGCTTCGTCCACTTTGAAACATTTCGCAGGATAAGCTGCTGTTTTGCACTCAGCGCATCTTCTCCGCCCAAATCAGATGCCAGAACGGCGTATATTCTGTCGAACTCCGCATAGTCGTCATTCGTATACGGATGCTCTTCGTTTCCGGTCCCCCAGTCCTTCCGCTGCCTTACCGTTCCGGCCTTTGCCGTCTGGGCGTTTCTCTCTGCGGAAACGGCCTTGGTGAACTCTCCATCCTTCAGACCTTCTCCGAAGATCTTCGTGATGTCCGTCAGTCCGTCCAGAAAGCCATAGGGTTCTCCGGACTTGTTCACATCGAGCTTTTTGATGTGCAGATTGTCGAGGTACGAAAGCCATCTGTCGCGCCCGTCGTCGCGCGGCACGCAGTCGCGCGCGAACGGAACGTCGTATTTGATGCAGCAGTAAAAAATTGCAAGGCTTTCGGAGGTTTTTCTGGCAAGCTGCGTGAAATATTCCTGCTGTTCCAGCTCACTGACCGACTCGCTCATGCTTCCTCCCGTCCAACAAAAAAAGCCGCTTCGTTCGTCTCCAATCATGGAAACAGTCCCGAAGCGGCACGTCATTTCTATACTCTTTTACCTGATTATACCACACTTCTCCGTAAAAAGCAAGAATAAATTGTGCAGTCCGTTAAATTCTTCCGTTTTTGGCTTCTTTTTAAGCCTGAATGTCCACACCTCCATGTACGTTCAGTACGCCCGCAAAGCATGTGACGCGAAGCGCCGTCCCGTGCAGCACGCCAAGCTTTTCATGCTTGCCGTCGTTGCTCAGTACGTCCAACTCGAAGGAAACGTCATATGTTCCATCGCCGTTGTACTTCTGCGAAACGAATCTGTACTTGGTTCCTTCCAGTATCTCCGCGAAGTTGACTCCCGGCCCGATTTCCTTCAAAAAATCAAGTCTCTCTATCAGCGGCTCCGCCCAATCGGAGAATTGCCGCATATGCTCAAGCGCTTCGTCTGCCTGCCGTGCAAATTCTGACAGTTCCCATTCGCGGCGCTTGCTTTCAGCGTCCCTCTGGCGTTTCTTTTGCTTCCATCTGGCATCACGCCACTTCTGGTCATGCTTCGCCATGAGCATCCTCCTGCTTTACACTCAAAAATCCATCCGGTATCCGCAGTGCGGACATTTCTTCTTCAAAAGTGCCCACCTCAAAATGTCCGTATCCTCTTCATGTCCGCGCACCGTAGGCGCGTCGTGATAGCAATTCGAGCAGACAATATCAACGATGGGATTCCCATGCGCAGCCCAGAGATACTCGTCTCCGCCGTATACGTCATACGCGCGATGTATTTTCCAGAAAGCATGACGGCGTGCCTTCTTTTTCTTACGCCTCGTCAATCTTGCCATTTTGCGCCTCTCTCGGGCAAAAATCCCGGCACTTCTGATACGCAAGCACCTTGTAAAACCACTCCATTTCGGAATAGGTCTTTCCCTTGTCTCTCAGGCATCTGTACGGATATAAATAACCGTCCCGGTATTCCCGATACCTGCACAATTCGCATGTGGCCTGTAATTTTTCCTCCATGCCGGCCTCCCTAAATCATGCGCATCATCAGCGCCAGCGGCAGGAAGATCACCAGAAAAAGCGTCGCCGCCGCAATGGCCTTCTGCGTTTTCTTATTCATCGTCGTTTCCTCCGTACTTCTCGTCGTATTCCTCCTGCGAAATGACCTGAATGTCCTCCGCCGTGTAACCGGCCTTCTCAAGGCAGAGAGGCCGCAAGACCTCATGTGATTCAATTTCCGCCTCAATGCTGAAAACGTCGCTGCACGGGTCGGCCTCTTCATCCTCGCAGATCAAAAGCGTCTGCGCTGCCGTCCCGACGTTCTCTCTTTCGATGTACCATACGCCGAGATTTTCCTTTCCGTATCCGATGCGAATGACCGTTCCATCCGTAAACCGGAAGCGAACCTCTTTGTCATAGCAGTCGATCTCATGGTCTCCGTGTTCGCTGTGCTCGACCACGACCAGATCATCGCTGTACCCGTATATTGTCACCATTTACCGTCTCTCCGTGTTCAGATAATTGATGATCTCATTGATTTTGAGTGCAATCGTCGCGTTATCCGGAATGTCCTGAACCAGAATCCCCATCACGCCACGTTTGATGGTCTTTGCACCGTCCGCATTGCATGTCACCTCATATCCGTTGACCTTGCCTTTTTTCATAAGTTCAAACGGCTCAATAGGCTTTTTCCCCATGCGCTCTTTGAGAAACGGGTTTTCATACGCACCAACGCGCTTGAACTGCTTCCACAGTGCAGATTCGTCCCCTTCAAAGAATCCTCTGTTTCCGGGCATTTTCTCCGGATACAAAATATCCCAATCGAAGACAAATCGCTTGCCGTTTTCATTTTCCGCCGGTCGTCCAACCGTATTGACTACGCCGACAATTCCACGCAGATTTTCTATATAATCACCGTTTTTAATGTTCATTTCGTCTCTCCCTCACATATAGATTCGGCTCCTGCAATTTCATTTCTACCGTCTTTCCACACCGCTCACAGACGACCTCGATCTCTGCGTGGTCGGAGCGGAACGTCACCAGTCGGCCCTTGTGTTTGATTCGAAGCGTTTCGCCTGCCTCGAACGCGCCGATGATATGCCCGTTCGGACAGCAGATGGTGCAACTCACGTTCAGCACATCCGCCGGCGCTTTCACATAGTTCGTCATTTCAGTTCCTCCACATACTGCCAGCTCTGCGGCGGGCGGCGTACTGAATTTCCGCACTCCACGAGGTTGACACTTCCATCATGGTTGTAGTCATATCGCTGAAACGAACAAGCAATCTTGCGTGATGGGCATGTCCCATCATCGTTTTTATATCTGCAAACTGCCATGAAATCTTCCAATTTCTTCGGATGGTCGTAGATTTTCAAGTTGGAAATGCGCCAACCGTATGCGCGCCCACGTGATCCGATATAATCCACCAGTTGCGTTCGTGATAGGCACGATCCAGGGTGAAACGCCGTGTTTGTAGTGCAAGCCAGCCAACCTCCATCGTATGTGATTGTATCGATCCAATCACACACAAATTCGCCGATTACCTTGCCGTTTCCACATCTATCAAATGCGTTGTGGCTATGATCGTCCACATACGAATATCGTGGTCCTGTCCAGAACTGCATTTTGGCATTTTTCGTGCAGTAAATATAGGCTATGAACGGCGTTTCCAGCTTTGGTCGCGTCTTGCGCACCTCGATGGTCTTTTCGCCGTCAGCAATTTTCTCGCACCATTCCGGCCGGATGCTGATAAGGACCGCCCTGCTCATACCGCCGCCCCCTTCTGCACGGCCTCCACCTGCATTTTCAGCCGGTCAGCTCTTTGCAGATGCTTTTCCGCCCGCGCAATGATCCGTGAGACCGTAGACCGGTTCACGTTGTATTTCAGCGCGATCTGTCCCGTCGTTTTCCCGGACATATAAAGCGTGTAATACAGCTCCTGTTTTTCCGTCATGCTATACCTCCATACATTCGTTCCATCGGACGTTCACCCTGTGTCCGTTCACCGTCACCACATATCCCGGCCGTTCGCTGCGGTACTGATACTTTTCCGACGAATAGACCGCGCCGACCGCCGGCTGAAACTCGGCAAATACCGGCAGCAGCGCTGTGATCCGGATCATGATCCCGTCCCATTTTCTCGCCTTCAGGCGTTCCGGCTTTGCCGAGTCCCGTGCCTGTTCCTGCTTTTTCATGTAAGCGTGGTAGCACTCCGGCCCGCAGAAAATATGCCGGTATCCGTTCTTGAGCCGCCGCGTAATGCTTTCTCCGCAGTTCGGGCAGTTCTGCGTCACATTAGGCATTTTCACGTCTCCTTTGCCTGTAAAAGAGTTTATTGTACGCCTCATAGCGTTCGTCGATGTGCGTCGTGGCAACCATATCTGCCGTTCTATTCGTTGGTTTCTGAATCGGTTTTGTAACGACACATTCTGGTTTCCAGCCTCGTTTAATCCTTCTTTTAATTGTAGCGTATGGGATTCCCGTCTTATCTGCCCACTGGGACATAGTCAACTTTTCCCCAAATGCTTCAATATAGTGGTTTCTTCTGGTATTGTTGCATTGCGTCTTATGGTCAACCCATCTGCAATTATCTGGCGTATAATCACCATCGTTATCGATTCTGTCGATAGACAATTCAGGAGAATACCCCGCGCCAAGTGCCCATTTTTTGAACGCGCAGTAATCATTTCTCCATTTATCATCCATCTTGATTCCTCGCGCCCCATACCATTTGTAATGATATTCCGTTTCGCAGTAACACCTTGCGCGCATTCCACTCCAAATGTTATGAAGGCGTTTATGACTGTCTCCATGTATCGTTGCATTTTCCCTTCTGTATTCGTTGTTCTTGCACCCGCAGCTCTTACGTTTTTTCGTTTTTATCTCCTGCGTGGATAAGTAACGTATGTTTCCGCATGAGCACAAGCACTTCCACTGTCTTACCTTATGGCCGTCATTCCTGATTTTGGGTTCACCTTCTTCTAGTACTTTGAACTCACCGAAGGAGTATCCTGTTAAATCAATTTTTGGTTTTTTGGAGCCACTGATTATACTTTCCATAACGTCTCTCCCACGAAACAAGTTCATCCTTCGTCATGTCCCTAGAGAACCAATCCCAGAATCCGCACGGATTCATTTCTGAGCAAAATCCTCGATAGACACAGTTGCACACCAGCACATCCGCAATTTCCGGTTCGATCTCGTGGAGTGCTGCCTTAAAGTCCTCGGCATACTGCCGCGTCTCCGGCGAGGACTGGCGGCACAAGCGCTTGCGCATGGTGTCAATGAGCGACTGCACATTTGCTTCGCCTGTGAAGTCAACAGGCGCGTCCTGCGGCAGCTTGTCGCGCGGTATCCCCGTCCTGTCCGAGCGCTGGCTTTTGATGTACTTCTCGAATTTGTGGCGGCTCCAATGCGTCGCCACCCAACTCTTGATGCCGTGCCATGTCCATTTTACGGAGATATCTCGGATCGGGCTGTGCTCCGCAATGAGAATTTTCCTTTTGAAATCCACGCTTGGCTCATGGTCGAGCGGTGGCTTTCCGACCGTTGACCGGCAGTCGGACGCGACTTCTATCCAGTCTCCCTTGATCTTCAAAATTTCCGTTTTCATGCTTTCTCCCGTTCTTTCAGAAAATCCTTCAGCCGTTCACATTCATCCATGCAGCTTCTTGTATATGGATTTCCCCACCCCGTCACGCAATCGTCGCACGGTGTCGGCGTTCCCATCAGTGATTCTTTCAGCCGTGCGTTTTCATTTGAAAGCTTTTCAATCAAATCAATCGTATCATTGAAAAGCCTCTGCTTGCAGTGGACGAACGGCCTGTATCGGCATACCCCGCATCCGTTCTTTTCGTTCTCAGCACAGTATCGAAGTGCTTCCACGACCTTTTCTTTTTCCATCAACGTCTCCCAATTTTCAGATATTGATTAATATCATTTTTTCACCTACATCAGATGCCTCCACGCATCCCCATCTCCGTTTTCATCCCCAAAATGCCGTTTCGTGACCGCGATGCAAAACGGTTCAATTTCGCTTGCCCACTTGACACTGTTCCAACCGTTGAGTTGCATCCAGATCAAAGGGAATCCGCCGATCCCGTCAAAAAGGCTCCCCATCGTCGCGTCGCGCTCATACTGCGCACAAAGCCGTTTCAGTACCCATTTCCACGGCGGCAGGGCGATGGAGTTTCCCAGCGCCTTATACCGCGCACTGTCTGATGATTTCTTGTGAAGCTTTCCCTTTTCGTCTGTCCATGCTCCGATGTCTGTCCAGCCGTCTGGGAACCCTTGAAGCCTTTCACATTCCATCGTCGTCAGGCGGCGCACAATTCCGCGCTCTCTGCAAACATTATTCAGGTTGTACGATGTTCCACCGTTGCTTTTTGCTTGAAGGGTACCGTTTACATCTCCGTTTTCCGTTCCATTTCTGCAATCGACGGATACTACGAGGTCTGTCGCAGACTTGCCTTGCCGTGCGCTTTGCGTGCACGCAATATCTGATTCTGCCAAGCTGTCGGAACGCTCCCAGGCATACGTCAGCGGCACTTGATTTCCGCCCGTGTCCATCCTGCTTTGTAGCGTCGGAACAACACTTCCACACTCCAGAATCACGTCGTTTGCGTGACTCATATCCAGAATCGCTGGTTTATTCCCTCCGCACTCTGCGTTGAGCGTGGGAGCTAACTCCTCTGAGTATCCGATGCTCCGTGCCTGTTCGCTATTGCCAAGCTTGAAGCCCGCGCAATACACGCCATGCCTGTCCGCCGCCGTGATTGTCGGTGAAGGGTCTCCGTCGTGGCCCACTCCAAGTCCGTTTCCCGCACCATCGTCTTTTCGCGTATCTCCGCCTCTGGAAAAACGTGTCGCCTTGTCATTGATTGGAACGCAGAAAACGCTTTGACGATTCTGTCCGCTGTTTTCCTGCGCCGGAAGCGTAGGCCAAATTCCATCCGCGCCGTATACCCGGTCTGTCTGCGAGTCCCACGGCGTCAGCGTATTTTGAAACAACGTCTGGTCGTTTTGGGCTTTCAGCGTTCCGCTTTGTTCCTTCTGAACTAAAGCGCCCTTTCCGCCTCCGTCGCATCCTCCACGGATGCGGACTGTGCAAGAAGTGCCTTTTTCAGCGCCTCCGGCAGATCCTTCCCACGTTTCTCCGCTCGTCGCAAAATGCCCATACACGCCTTTGGCGTTAAAGAGTATTTCGTGTGCGGTCGTTCCTCCAAAATCTGCGACAAGCGCGATTCTACGGCGGCGTTGGGGGACTCCCCACCATTGCGCGTCGAGCACGCGCCAAGCCACGCTCCATCGTCCGTCCACGTCCCTGTATCCCCCCCAAGTTGGCCATCCCTTGTCAGGCACTTGAATATCGGGGGCTTCCGGCTCTGCGACGCGGATTGCTTCTTCGAGGACGGCCGCGAAGTCACGGCCTTGTTGGCTGCTCTGGGCACCAACGACGTTTTCCCATACCATGTATCTTGGTCGAACAAACTCACCTGTCCGTCCGGTCTTTCTGTCATGTTCTCGCATCTCCCTGATAATTCTGATTTGTTCCATGAAAAGGCCGGAACGTTCGCCTGCAAGTCCTTTGCGCTTTCCAGCTATTGATAAGTCCTGTCTAACAGGGTGAACCACCAATTATGCAGTCAACCGGTTCGATTTCCGCGCCGTTGATTTTGCAAATATCGCCATAATGTCTCACCCTAAACCACCCCCATTTTCTTCTTATAGTTGTATATCGACGACCGGCTGATCCGAAGCTCCTCGCAGATCTTTTTCTGCGGCACCTTCAGCCGGAGCATTTCCTTCAGCCGCTCCACGTCGATCTTTTCTTCGACACTCGGACGGCCTTTCTTTTCGTGCGTACCGCCGCCCAGACAGTTGCAGCACTCCGTATCTGCGTATGGGCAGCGTTGGAGGCAGAAATTGATTTCCTCCTGCGTCTCCTGTGAAACCCGCACCGGCTGGTCATCTCTGTAGATGCTATTCCATGGTGCGACGGCCAATCTCAGCACGTCTTCTCGCAAAAATTCCATCGGTTTCTGCCTCCAATTCAAACTTCAACAATTCTAACTCCATGTATCCAGAGCATCAGTTTCCGTTTCAACACGAACTTTGCATAAGGTGCCGAAGATGGATTCCTGTAGCCCTTCGAGTCTTCCACGACTGTCTCTCCATCCTTTTCGTAAACGAAATCGGCAACATATGTCACCTGCCGTTCGAGAAGAATGCGCTTGTCTTTGATTCTCGTTCCGCGTTTCCCGTACTGCTCGACGGTTTTGTACTGTGCTGGAATCAGGAGGTATTCTTTCTGCCATTCCAGATTTTGAATAATTCCCTGCTTTTCCAGAAGCACAAGCTCGTCGTAACGGTCCGCCTCCCGCTTGCTGTCAAAGGTCTTGCCTCCGCGAGTGACCTTCTGGTTTCGCAGTTTTGGCGGTTTGACGGGCTTTTCCTTTTTTCTAGGATTTTCCGGGTTTGCAGTTTCAGTTTTCGGTTTCAAAGCTGCCCGTCGCTGCATTTCCTGTATGAGCTTTTGTTCCGCCTGACGTCTGTAGGGTTCTGGCAGATCAGATAGACTGATTCCTTTTCCCATAAAACAGCCCTCAAATCGTCAGCTCATAATCATCGCCAGCGTCTGAATACCCTTCTCCGTTCTCCTGCGGTTCCTCACCCTGCATGTTCTGGCAAAGCTCCCAGAACGCATCCACAAATTCCGTGTTAAAGGCCCGCATGAATTCGCTCCGGTCGTGGATATAGCCCTTCGACATCGCGTTTGCAAACGCTGTCCAGAGGCAGTCCACCATTTCCTCCCGATAGCTGTCGCTCTGAATGGCGATCTGCTCGATCCGAAGTTCTGTCCATGTCTTGTTCTCACCCGCGCTGTTCTGATAGTCCTTGCTGGACCATTTACCGGCGATCAGAACGTGATCGCCCTTTCTTACGCGCTGTGCGATGTTCGTCTGCGGGCTTTCTCCGACGGAAATGATGTTCATGAAGCGCTTGTCCTCGTATGCCACGCCGAATGTGACCTTTGGCATCGGAGGCCGCGTGTCGGAGCCTTTTGTGTACTCGACCTTTGCGTCCCGCGTGACCTTTCCCCAGATCACCATGGTTTCGCAGGTCTTTCTTTTCGGGTCCTTGGGGTCTGCAATGATCGCGCTGTTGATCGGCCTCATCCTTCACCACCGCCGAAAAAGCCGTCACCCATGGTTTCCGTGTCGATTCTCCTGGCTTTGCTCGCAGCCGCAGTTTTCTGCTGATTTTTCACTGCTTCCTGAACTTTTTCCGGCTGGGCATCTTTCCGGCGCGTCAGTTCCTCTTCCACCGCCGCAGCTTCAAAGAATTCTTCTTTCTGCACCGCCTCGATGGCTGGAGTGCTCTCCGTTGTGCCTGTCACCTCTCCGGTAGCCTTGTCCACGTTGATGATCGGCATGTCCGGAATGATTCCTGCCTCGGAGTCGTTGTCGAGCACATACCGTACCTCGTTGGAAAGCGGCGCATAGCCGGAATTCAGGAGGCTCCGAAGCACCGTTTTTCTGCACATCCGGTCCTGACCGTATCCCACGTCATACCACGGCGTGGACTTCCGCATCTTCGCTTCCTCTTCCGCCGTCATTTCGCCGGAAATGAACCTTTCATATTTCTCGCGGTCAAACGCCTGCGCGTATTTTTCCGCGTGGAAGATCAGTTTGTTCATCGACCAGAATTCCGACCGGAACATACCGTCCTTGAGTTGGAAATAGGCGTAGTATCCGATGATCTGCGCTTTCTCTCGGTCCTCGTCCATTTCGTAGACGTTAAAATCGAACTTCGGCTTTCCGGTACGGGGGTCTCTGCCCTGATACTCGCCCTCGCGAATATCCATGCAGTCGATATCTTCATACCGACCGGTCGCAAGCGCCAGCGCAATGAGGCCTTTGTAGCCAATGACGAACGTACACGTCTGTCCATACGGAACGAGGTAATATCCCATTCCGAGATTCAGTCCCATGCCCTCGCCGCGAAGCGCCGCCGCCACGACGCTCCCCGGATCGCAGGCTTTCAGCTGATCGGACGCGTTTACGGCGGAGATCATCGTGGACGTGAATCTCGCCACCGCCTTGGAATCCTTCAAAGACTTCTGGATCAAGCCCTGCATTGCGTTCGACGTGATGGCGCTTGAGAACGTCTGCTTCGGTGCACTTGGCGTCAGTCTGTTTGCTGCATTCATCGTTCAGTTCCTCCCTTTTCAATCTCCAAATTTCGGCACGCGGCAGAAGCGAATCCCGTTGGCGTTCAGCCAATCCCGCAGTGCGATCATCTGTGTTCTCGTCACATAGCACCGGAAATCCAGCACCTGTTCAGTTTCCTGCGGTTCTTCCACGTGCAACGGCTCCGGAGCCTTTTCCGCGTTCAGGAGCTTTTCCGCACGCTCTGCCGCCTCTGCTTCTGCTCTCTTCTGCGCGATGCGCTCCGCACGTTCCCGTTCCGCCTTTTCCTGCGCTTCCCGTCTCGCGCGTTCAGCGGCCTCCTGCGCGGCCCTTCTGGCTTCCTGCTCCTGCTTCATGCGTTTCAGTTCGCTGCCGCGCCGCATGGCCGCTCCGAGGTCCAGCGTTTTCTGGTATTCCAGAAGCATTTCGTTTTCGAACTCTCCGCCGGACTCTGTGATCGCTGTGACGTTCTCGCCGATGGCCGTCACAGCCGCCTGAATGTCGGTCTTGGCCGTTTCCATGTCATAGGTCACATTCATCCAGCGCGGATTTTCGATCCGCTCAAACGAAAGCCACGCCTGTGTGTTGACGGAAGCAAAATAGCCTCTCAGCGTCTCGCGTTTCTCGGCCTTCCGCTTTTCATCGAACGCCTTGACCTGCACGTCGATGTTCTTTGCCGCCTCGTCGCACATGCCGGAAAGCTCCTTCATCTGCGCTTCAAAGACGTTGTACGGCTCCAGATAGCGTTTCTTGATGGCGATGCGTTGTTCGGATATCGCCTTGCTGATCTTGGCGATCTTTGCCTTGTCGGCCTTTGACGCGCCGATGGCATCCTCCGTGACCACCATCGACTTGTACGCCGCCAGATTTTCCGCCAGCCACGCCTTGACTTCCTCAAAGTTGAATTCCAGACTCTGCGGAATGGCCTTGTCGAGGTCGGTTATCATCCGGATCTCGGTGGTTTCCATCAGCCATCCACCTCCGGCACGTCATACTCCTCGATCTTTTTCAGCGGGAAATAATCCGGATGGATGTTTTCTTCCGGCACATTCACTGCCGTAACGATTGCCCGATTTTTTCCGCCTCCCGCCGGAACGATCACACGGTCGCCGACCTTCAGCGGCATTTCCGTGTCATAGCTGTACCCCCGTCCGACGTAAGCCATCGCACTCTTGCGGAAAAATTTCACCTCTACGATCATTTTTGTCCCTCCATTTTTCATAAACTCAGTGTCATCGGCGGCATCTGCCGCTTCTGCACATAGCCCCAAAACGTTTCTGCCTTATCCAGCAGCCACGCAAGATCCTCCTCATGGTCGGCGCGTTCGATACGCCTTGTCCGGATCGACCAGTCTCCGCGTATATCCTGAAGCGCCGCAAACAGATCGACGAAATCCCATCCGGTCGCCAGCAGCTGCCAATTTGTTTGGCAGAGATACCAAATTGGCACATTTCCGTCCGCCCACTTGTCATAGTCGGCCTTTTTCATGAGTTGCCCGGTCTTGATCTCCAAGATCCCCTGCCGCCCGTTCTCATCGGTCAGTTCTCCGTCGAGCGTCGCCGTGAGCCACGGCCGTTCGAGCTGTGACAGAATGTCATACGGATAATGCTTCACTTCCATCTGCGGATTCATCGCCGCATACAGCTCCCGGAGCGCCGGCTCCATCCGAACGCCGCGTTCCACCGCCGCGTTGGCCGAAAGATCTTTGGCCTTTTTCTGCCCGGTCTTGATCTTCCATAGCTCTACAGGGGATGTCCACGGAGAAAGCCCGCATACCGCCGCCGCGTCTGAGCCTCCGATTCCCAACTCCTGCCGCCCTTCCAGCCAGCTTTCGCGGTCCTCAAAGTGCTTCCGGATCAAAACCGACTGCTTCCCTTTCATGTACGGCATAATTCCTCCCATCCATCCGGCTTCATACCTCAATCTCCCGTTGTCTTTCCACGTCCGGGGCTGACTTCTGTAACCGAACGGCCAAAATAGGCGTAAACCTTGTCTACCATGAATGGATGTGGCTTTCTTCCGGAAAGCCAATTTGCCACTGACGACTGACTGACGCCGAGATCCTTCGCAAGTCTGTACTTGGAAACCCCCTTCGTTTCCATCAATCTTTTCAGTGTTTCAGAAAAGTTCACAATTTCACCCCCATTTCCTCTTGACAAAGCACAAGTTGGAGTAGTAAAATTCTGAACGTCCAATACAGAACTACTCCGCCAACCAGTCAAAGCACCATAACGTGCTTTGATTATCTGGGCTTGTCTTATGCTCCATATTTTACACCATTATTGACGCATATGCAACCCTATTGGAGTAAAATCGCTATCCAAATTTGGAGGTATCTTTTTATGGAATTTTCACAAAAACTGAAAGAACTGATGCGTGCGCGCGGCTTGTCCGCTTACAAGATGGCAAATGACCTGCATTGCTCGCAAACGACGATCCGCAATTGGGCCGATGGGAAAACGACGCCGCAGCCCCGGACGATCATTCAGCTCTGCGAATATTTCGGTGTCTCCGAAGAGGAACTGATCGGCGGTGCGCAAGCGCAAAAAAACAACCCCGACGTCAGTAACGACGCCGAGGTTATGGAAATGGTTCATATTTTCAGCCAGCTTTCCGCATCCACTCGTTCCAAATTGCTCGAACTGGCTCGTCTCTATTCAGAAGCGGAACACAAAAACTCAGAAACCGAATAAACCGCTTTCTATCCTTTACTTCCATCAGCACCTCTATAAGATCTTCGTTCATGTCCACTGCTGCTTCCTTTCCAGACTTCATCGTACCATGCATCCTTTCCTGTTTCATTCGTTTCCAGATATCTATGCCGTGTTTATATTTTAGAACGGAAGTTTCAAAAATGCAATCGCTCATATTGCACAAATTTCCATTTCATTTTTCTATAGCACAAATTCAGAATCATCCCGTTTATCGGACTCATTTTGTGCTATGGTACTCCGTCAGCTCCGCCGCCTCTGGCACAGGCGGCGGAGCCTTACAGCAGACCGCCTCATTTGTCCACCGATCTGCTACACCTACATCGTAGCAGAAGCGCAGAGATCCGTATAGATGCAGTTTTGCGTTTTTATCGCATCTATTGCGATTTTCACACCTATCTTCTGTGAAAACCGTGAAAATCGTGAAATCATACGATGGAGGTCATACCCAATGAGTGCAATTCAGGAGTTAGCCCCATATATCGCGGAATTTCAGCCCAGCATCAAGCGTGCCAAGGCTGCAAAGGGCTATACGAACAATGACCTGATCGCGCTTTCCGGCGTTTCTAAGTCCGCTGTTGACCGTCTCTGTGACGGCTCCCAGACCGACCCGAAGCTGTATTACGCCGTAGCCATCTGCAAATCGCTTGACCTGTCTATCGACGATTTATTCGGCCTATCCGCTTCTTCCGAATGCGCACCGGAGATTGCTGAGAAGCTTCACGGCCTGGAACTGCAAAACCATGAAAAGGAAACGCGGCTCTCTGAAATCAAGGGCGCTCTGAACGTGGCTATTTGTGATACCGAGCACCAGAAAGAGACGACCGAGATGCTCCGGTCTCAGAACAAAGGACTCAGATATACCGTTTTCTTGCTTGTCGGCCTTTGCGCAGTCCTTGTGTTTACGCTTCTTTTCTATATCATTTGGGATTCCAGCGTTCCAACCGACGGCCTTATTCGGAACGGGAACGTCAGTATTCTTGCATGGATCGCGATTGGACTGGTTGCCGCGTCATTCCTGTCTATCTGTGGGTTTCTTTTCCGGCTCCTTCGTAAAAAGTGATTTTTTTCTTTAACTCCGTTACATATTTTTTTTGGAGGTCTTTTCTTTGAGCAATTACAGCGAACGTGATAAAGCCGTTCTGGACAGTCTGGACGAGAACATTCGTCTTGCACCTCGTCTCGGAGTCTGCGCCGATACTTTCTATGCCCTGAAGCAGGAGTTCCTGCGTGTCATGCGTGAACGCGACGAAGCCATCCAGAAGCTTTCGGAGGTGCAAGCGCATGGCAAACACTGATTTGACCGTCGCGGCTGCCTATATCCGCGTCTCCACAGAGGATCAGACCGACCTTTCCCCGGAGTCTCAGCTTGAAAAGGTGAAGGAATACGCCGCGAAAAACAATATGCTTCTCCCCAGCGAATTCATTTTCCACGACGATGGTATTTCCGGCCGTGCAGCAAATAAACGTCCCGGCTTTCAGCGCATGATCGCCGCCGCAAAGGACCCCGTGCATCCCTTCAGTGTCATCATCGTCTGGAAATATTCCCGATTTGCCCGGAATCAGGAAGAGTCCATTTTTTACAAATCCATTCTCCGCTCGAAATGCAACGTTGACGTGATTTCCGTCTCCGAGCCGTTGATCGCCGGCCCCTTTGGAAGTCTGATCGAGCGCATCATCGAGTGGATGGACGAATTCTATTCCGTCCGTCTTTCTGAAGAGGTCAAGCGCTCCATGACCGTCAACGCGAAGAACGGCGTTCTGCAATCCACCGCTTCCTTCGGCTACAAGGTCGAAAACGGCGTGCTTGTTCCCGTCCCCGAGGAAGCGGAACTCATCAAAGAGATCTTCCATCGTTTCCTTTCCGGCGAGGGCTTTTACCCCATCGCGCAGGACCTGAATTCCAGAGGCATCAAAACGCATCGCGGGAGCCGCTTTGAAAACCGCACAGTGGAATACATCATCCGCAATCCCGTTTACATCGGAAAGCTTCGCTGGAATCCGGCCGGGCGTACCCGCTGGGACTTCCATAACGAAAACATCATCTGCGTCAAAGGCGCTCACGAGCCTCTGATCGACGAAGAGACATGGGAGGCCGCCCAGCTCCGCGTCGAGCAGTTGAAATCCCAATGGGCATACCATGGCCGTCCATCCTCCGACCGCAAGCACTGGCTCTGCGGCATCGTCCGCTGTGCATCCTGCGGTGCAACCCTTATCTGGTCCCAGCCGCATTTCTTGAAGTGTAACAATTATGCGCGTGGCTCGTGTAAGACCTCGCAGCACATTGCCGTGGAGCTGATCGAGGAATCCTTTATTCAGCAGTTGCGTCACGATTTTTCGTTTTCTTCTGAAATCTCCTACCAGATCATCGACGTACCCAAGCCGCAGGACACGCGCGCCGGCCAGCTCCGCCGCAACCGTGACCGCATGTTGTCGCGCCTCGCGCGTTCGCGCGATGCCTACATGAACGGCATCGACTCCCTTGAGGATTACGCCGCAATCAAGGCATCCATCCAGAAAGAGATCGACCAGATCGACGCGGAGCTTTCAACCCTCGAATCCGCGTCCGGCGCATCCACTGAGGTTACCATGAAGGATTCCATCAAACGTACCTTGGAAACGCTGGAATCCGACGCTCCAATCTCAAAAAAGTACGACGCAGTCAAACGCATCATCGACACCTGCACTTTCGATAAGCAAAACATGCTCCTTTCCATCGTATACCGATATGAAATCTGACTCTTTATCTCCATACCTAAAATTGTAGTCTATTGACGTCCGGTGGGCCAGACCCCAGCAGCCTACAATTCCACCGCAAATGAAAACGCGCAGCGAACTTAACCGCTGCGCGTTTCCCATATTTTCGTGTCATATCTCATTCACGGCGCATGTACCGATCCGTTCGGAGCGCTGCTACAATCGAAGAATTTCGCTTTCCCTGCGTAAAGCTCGTTCATGAACGCAAGCGTGGCCTTTGTTGCAAACGCCTGCCGTTCTTCGTAATGGAGATCTTCAATTGCAATCAGGCTTCCGTCTTTCCTTTTCGCATAGCTGCACACCCTGATTTTTGTGTTCCTCTTCAATTCCGACCCCCTCTTCTACATTTCGGCCCGTTTACAAAGTCGGAAGCACCACATCGTAGTCCAGAAGCGCTTCCCGCCGAATATCCTTTTCATCGACAAACACTTGCTGTTCTATCAGCTGTTCCATGAGATCCCGAATCGCTTCCGTCTTGAGCCTCGCCGTTCCCTTTTCATAATATGACGATGGGACTTCAAAATAGCTCTCAAAAAATGCCGTGGCGCGTTGGTAGTAATCACCTTTCACGCTTTTCACCCGCTTTCAGTGATTTTATCAGTTTCCATTCGCCATCCGGGATGATCTGCATTGGTCTCCCGTAGCCGAACTGGAATTTTGATTCATCCATGAGATCAGGGAATGGACTCGTTTGCGCTTCTTTCGCTTCGGATATGAGTCTTTCATACTCGCGCTCCATGGCTTCTTGAAACAGCTTTTGCAATTTTTTGAACGACATTGCGCGTTCAAGTCCGTCCATCTCGTCCCATGTCATCTTCCGCTGCTCCCGAAGCCGTGATCTCCGCGCGGTGTTTCATCCAATCTCTCCACCCGCTTGAACGCCGCGTGCTGGAACGGGATCAGGATCATCTGTGCGATTTTGCTTCCTTCTGCGACTTCATAATGCTCGCCGCTCGTATTGACCAGCGTGACCATGATCTCCCCCGTGTATCCGGAGTCTACAGTCCCGGAGCATAAGATCCCGAACGATTTCAGAAGTCCGCTCTTTGCGCGGATCGCGCCGAAGTAGCCTTCCGGGATGGCCATATGCACTCCCGTCCGCACCGTACCGCGCGAGTGTGCCAGTATGATTTTTTCTTCTGCCGCAAACAGGTCCATTCCCGCATCCGCGTCGTGCGCGTAAACCGGCATCCGTGCGCCATTCTCCAGCATTACCGGGATACGCCTGTCCGAAATATCAATATTTGCCAGCATCTTGCAAACGGCGCTGTCCGCAATTCCGTTCACAATGTCCGACATCTGCGCATTTATGCCGTCCAGGAAACCGCTCCAATATGCGCAGGCTTTGCTTCCGGTTTCTGCCGCCTCCAAGCCCGCAAAACCTTTCTCAATCGCGCTGTTCATCATGCTTTTCTCCCCTTGTAATTGAATTTTTTGATATGCTCGTTTCTGGCGTAAAACGGCTGAAAACGTTCTCCGTACCCCTTTTTCAGGATTCGGTCAAGTTTTTCCTGCAAAACATCGGATTCGTTCCCGCATCCCCATGCATCTCCGAGTTCTGCATCCATTTCCGCGACCTTCACGGCCAGCTTGTAAAGCCGTTCCGGACCGTATCCATCCATTGCAAGAGCCGCACCGTACAGATCTGCGTATTTCTGGCAGCCCGCCTCAAACCCGATCTGAAGGTACTCCTGCAGTTGTTCCTTCTGCTTCTGTGCGAAGGTCATGCCCATCATTCGCCCTCCCGGAAGCACGCGCGGATCTTGCCTCCATTCCACATGGTGAATTCTACCGTGTAAAAGCGTCTCTTGGGATGTACATAGATCACTGTTCCGTAGAGCGCTTCCTTGTCTGCAGGCCGGCTTTCCATTTTATCCGGCGAAAAATTAACGAACTGCTTTACGGTTTGTCCTACCTGAATCATTCCTTTTTCCTCCATCTGACGGCCGGTAGACTCGGCCGTCCATATATGCCTTGTACCCGTTTTTCATCATGGAGCGGATCGTATCATCGTCATAGACGCACGACTCATGTTCCGTCGCCATCATGACCTTCCCGTCAAAGGCGCGGACGATTTTGAATTCCTTCATCGTATACGCCCTCCGGCCGCCTTTGCGTCGCGCTGGCGCTTTCTGGCGCGGCTTTTCTGCGCCTCCGAAGCGCCAGTGCGGATACGCCGTTCCTGCTCGTTCTTGAGTTTTCTTGCATATTCCGCCCGCTTCATTTCTTCATATGCGGCATATTCCCTGCAATCCTTCCGGCATTCCGCGCTTCTCTTCGCGCATTCCGCCGTGCAAGGACATCTTTTGTCAAAGTGCTGCGGCATCTTCGCCAAATGTCTTACACCCCCAGCAGTGATTTCATTTCCCTGTAGTCGTTCCGGCCCATGTTCTTTCTCCGGCTTTCTCCGACCATCATGACCGGATGGCATCTTTCCAGCAGCCTGTCATAGATCCGCTTTCTCCGGATTTCGCATTCTTCCGTCATTTGCTGCGGGGAAAAGTTGCTGGTAATGACCATAGGGACCTTTGCCCGATAGAGCGTATCGACGATGGTCGTGATATGCTCGTTCATGTACTCTGTGTCGCGCTCGACGCCAAGATCGTCGATGGATATCAGATCCAGATTGGCCAGCTCGTCAATGAAATCCATCTTCCCGTTCCAGATCGCGCTGATCTGGTTCGTAAGCCGCGAGAAGGTCGTCATGCGGCATCTGTATCCCTTGGAAACCAGTTCATTTACGATGCACGCCGCGAAGAAGCTCTTTCCCGTCCCGACATCTCCGTAAAGGAGAATCCCTTTTCCGTCTCTCCGGAGTCTTGGAAAATTCTCGCAATAGCTCTGCATTCCTGCGGATACCTTTGGGTTTGCGCGGTCATCGGACGCGAACGTAAAACCGGCCATGCATTTATCCATTCCGGAAAAAGCGTCCGCTCTCAGCCCCTCGATCTCCATCGCGCGTTCCTTTTCTGCCTGCATCCGGACGGATTCTTCGGCCTTTTCCGTCATGCACTTGCAAAGGCACGGAGCTTTCATTGTTGTTCCATCCGGAAGATCGACCTTCGTCTGCCGCTTTCCTCCGCAGATCGTGCAGTAAAGAAATCCATCGCTGCCGGTTTCTGTGTTCGACAAGTCCGTAGGAACCTTCTTTGCGGTATTCCGCATGAGCACCGCATATCCGCGTCTGTTGTCCTCATCCGGGATGTAAGGGGCTTCTGCCTGCTTCTGTGCACGCAGCTTCATGAGTTCATCCATCCCAAGCGTCATTTGTAGAAATCCTCCGGTGAGCCGTAGTCGATCGGTGCAGCCGATCTCAGGGTCTGCTTGTTGCGCACCGGATCTTTCTTAAGCCTGTCCCACACGATTCCAACGTAATTGGACCCCATGCTGCTTTCGATCACATCCACGACCGCCTGTGCGCCATATGCGTCCACATTTTTCTTCACCATGGTCAGGAGGGATTTCAAGCCGCGTGGAGCGTAAATTTCCTTTCGCTCCGTCTTGTAATCAAGCCAGTCGCGCATTTTCTCCTGAACAACCGTTGGCAACTTCCCGATTTCCAAAAGGTTCTCGTCCGAAACAGGCTGTTTCTTTTCTCCCTTTCCCCCCACACCCCCTTTTTCTTCTTTCTTCTTACTACTAGAATAAGAAGTAAGAATAAGAGGGTAACGATTTTGTAACGCATCCGTAACGTTACATGTAACGTTACACTCCCCGTCCTCTGTTTTTCCTTCAAGCAACGCCTGACGCGCTCTGTGCTTTTTTACGCGCAGCCTCGTTTGTTCTCTGATTTTTTCAAGTCCCGCTTCGTTTTGGTACACCATCCAGTTCGACAAAAGGTACATATCGTCAATGATCTCGACCATGCCCTCATTGATGAAAAAATTCATACAAAGTTCAAGTTCTTCGGGGCTTCGGTCGATCATAACGGCAATATCGCTGATCGATTGGAACGGGATCTCTCTGGAATTGATCAGAAATCCGGAATGATTGCATTTCCCAGCAAAGTCCATCAGTTCAAACCACACAGCTGTCAGCTTATCGCGGAAGCTCTCACCGCCAATCTTGGCTTTCTTGATCTTCTTGAAGCTTTCTCCGTCGAACATTCCGACCTTGAGTTTGATCCATTGCACGTTATCCACCGTTGGATTCCTCCGTTTCTGCCATGGCAGGTCTGGTCACCACCCAGTGTCTTTCTCTGGCTGCAATGTCCATGATGCACCCAAGTTCTTCCTCAGTTAATACCCCAAGACAAATCGCTGGGGTGTCCGGATTTTCAAACTCTGCCACGCAATAGCAATCATAAAGCCATGTCTCAAATTTCATATTCATGTTCTCATCTCCTTCAAAACGGCAGATCCAGTCCGCTTTCATCGATCTGCGTGAAAACCTCCTCGACCTGCGTCGTCCCCTTTTCTGCCATCTTCTCGTGAACCGGCGGATTCTCGCCGCTCCGGCTTTCGCCGAAATAAACGCTGTCCGCCACGACCTCGGCCTTGGAGCGCTTGTTTCCGTCCTTGTCCTCAAACTTCCGGATCGTAATCCTTCCCTTCACGATGGCCATCTTGCCCTTTGTGAAGTTCCTGTCCACGAATTCCGCCGTCTTTCTCCATACAACGCAGTCGATGTAGTCCGTCTCCCTCGTTCCGTCTCTGTTCGGTATATCCCGTTCCACGGCCAGCGTGAAGGACGTTACCGCGTCCCCTGCCTGCGTCCTGCGCAGCTCCGGGTCCTTTACGAACCGGCCCTGCAATAAAACTTCATTCAGCAATTTCCAATCCTCCGTTTTCTAGTTTGCCCAGCGTCAAGCCGCACGCTCGGCCACACGCCGCGTTGATGTGTTCCGGCGTGAGTTTTATCGTCGAAACTCAAAATCGCCTTGAGGCCGTTCCTGCGGCCTTACAGTCACATGCCATTCAGGAGCAGAAGCATCCCGCCGATTGAAACGGCCAGAAGCGAGATCCCCACGGCGGCGTAGCACACCATCTCGCGGCTGCTGCGGAATCCTCTCCACTTGTATCCGGCTTTCAGAAATATGATCCCGCCGACCATACACACGATATCCGAGAATACCGCAAGGAATGTCAAAAACACTTTCACTTCTTCTCTGCCTCGCTTTCCAGATATCGCTCTTCCATCCGTGCAAGATAAAACTGCGCCTTCCGGATGTCCTCCAGCGGTTTCCCTTTGAACGGATGCCGCCAGATGTACTTGACCGTCTGCCATGCCAGCACCGCCGCCACCGGATCATCCCATCCCTCGACCATCGCGTTCAGCGCGTCAATGCACTCAATGGAGCCTTGACAATAATGCGTCGGATGCTCCACGGCGTTTTCAGCCTGTGTTACCTCTGCATCCCGATTCATGAACGCATTGACCTGTGCCATCGGCTTTTCCGTTGTACCCTCCATCTTCGTCACTTTTGCTTCGCCTCCCTCTTGTAAAATCTGCACCCGCAGTCAACCGAACCACCAAAAAACTGGCTTTCCGCGTTGAAGCAGCTGAACTTGTCCCACGACTCGCATCCCATGCACGTTTTCTGCGGCACCGCAGGCTCCTCCCGTGCGGTTACGGCTTCTGTTCTTTTTCGCTCCGGCATTCGCCGTCCTCCTTCCGTTCAAAAAACCCACATCCGCAGTTTACAAGATCTGCGCAATGCGGACTGTCTCCGTTGCAGCAGGCCCATGTGAAGTCCTCCCACCATACACATCCCTCACAGTGCTCCGACACGCTTCGCTGCCTCCTTCACGAAATATCGCTTGTATCGCGTCGTGTCTCCGAACCTGTCCGTTCCGTTCTCCCATACGTCCATGACCTCATATCCGCGATGCTTCAAGTCCCAAATTCTTGCGCCGAGACGGGTATTCCCCAGCTCACGTGTTGCTTCCAGCTGCGTGATGGAGCCATGCTCCTTGCAGTAGGCAACGATCCTCTCGCAGTCGTTCATACCATTCCTCCTTCTAAACGTCTGCCCAGTTCCGGCAGAGCATCGTGAGCGAAACATACGCAATGGCATTTTCTCCGACCTCTACCCAAAACTTTCCGTACATGCTGACGATGCTGACCGCATAGACCTTTCCGTGCCTGAGTCCGTGGTATCCGGTCTTTCCCGTATACCGCATCCGAACTGTGCTCCGTTTGTCGTTCATCGTGTATCCCCTCCTAATTCTCATTCTACAAGCGGCAACAAATGTTTTTTGTACAATTTTATGTCAACCAAAGCAGGAAAGAAAAACAGCGGAGCGCTTGGAATCGCGCCCCGCTGTTTTTGATTTCTTATACCCACTTGGAATCCTTCTCAAACCACATCGAAGAGACACAGATTGTCGCTTCGCAGAGATTCGTCGTATTCCTTCAGATATCCAACCGCATCCCGGAAATAGTCGTTGTTCAGCTCAATGGTATATCCCCGCCTGCCTGCCTTGATGGCCTCCAGTGCAACCGTCCCAAGCCCGCCGAACGGGTCTAGCACCAAATCTCCCGGATTGCTGTACCGGTTTATGAGCCTGTCCACGACGTCTATTTGTAACGGGCAAACATGGTTCTCTTTCCGCCGCTGGCTCTGCGTTGTGTTGAGCGTTCGCATCCGGTTGATATCGTCCCATACCTGATCTGTCCAGCTTCCGGGCGCTACGACCATGAACGTGGCTGGAAGATGCCCGTCCGCATCCAGCTCCTTTGCCAGCTGCACATGCTCGTCATAGCTGTATACGGAATCGCGGCTGTACTTTCTGTAAAGCGCTTGCAGTTTGCCGGTATCCGCGTGAAGCAGCTCGTCCTTTGTGATAAGCCGGTTTCCGGAGCTTCGCCAGAAGCCGTGTGCATCAATTTGCCATTGTGCGCGTGTGTATTCCTCCTTTGTCTTGGAAACGCGCTCGTCTGCGTATGCCTTCGACCGGTCCGTCGGAAGCTTCCGGAAAAGTAAAATATACTCCGGGCAGCCCACGCCCATTTTCGTCCCGTCCTTGCACTGCTCGGACCACCCGAGCCGGTACGTCTGGTTATTCTCGCGCACCACGTCAGTGACGACCGTTATCATGCCAAAATACGCAAAGCCATGCTCCATGTAATGCCGGATGCACATGGCGTGGAACGGCTCCATCGTCGGCATACCTGTCCCCGTTGCGTTTCCGAAAAGTACGCGATCCTTTACATGGCAGCAGAATACACGTCCAGGCTTCAAAATGCGCAGAAGATTCGGCGTCAGATAGTCCATCTGCTCAAAGAACTTTCCCGTATCCTCGTTGTGGCCGAAGTCGTTATAGCTCGGCGTATATTCGTAATGATTGGAAAACGGGATCGACGTGACGATCAGATCTATGCTGTTATCCGCCATTTTTGCCGTTTCCTCGCAGCAGTCGTTGTTGACTGCAATCCAGTTTTTGCCCCTGATCTCCACTCTTTCCACTCCTATGCTTCTGGCCATCTCCTGCTTCATGCGCTCTCCGGAAAGGCCGTATTTCTTTACGATCTCACGCATCTGATCCTGCATATAGTCGTGCTGCTTCCATTTCTTTTGCAGCACGTCCCATATCGGTATCTCCGCCTCTGTGTAGATGATGTCCACAATGACTTTCTCCGTCTGCAAGAAGCGGTAGCAGCGGTGGATCGCCTGAATGAAATCGTTGAATTCATAGTCGATCCCGACGAAGATCATTCTGTGGCAATGCCTCTGGAAGTTGCAGCCCTGACCGGAAAGCTCTTTTTTCGTGGCGAAGAGCCGTATCTTTCCGTCGGAGAAATCAATGACGCGCCGTTCGCGCTCGTCGTAATCCATTGTTCCGTAGATCTCTACGGACTCAGGCATCACGCGGTGAATCTCATGCCGTTCCGCTTCCAGGTCGTGCCACAAAATGAAGCTCGCGCCCGGATTACTGTCAACGATCTCCTTTGCCAATTTCACGCGGGCAGATATCGTCTCGCGCTTTTCTCGCGACGCCTCCTGAAGGTTTGCCGCCGCGTCGTTCATCATCTTCACCTGACCGTCGCGGTCTGTGATCCGTCCGAAATCGTCATGCACAACGTGCGTTCGGACCTCCAGCCCCGGAAGTTCGTATCCATCGTCCGAATATCCCAGGTCGGACGGCTTCCCGAGAAACAGCGCCCACGAGCTGACCCATAGCCAGAACTCTTCCTCCCTGTGCGGATACAGCGTCAGGTTATTCGCCTTCGTGCTGTCGCGCTTGAAAAACCGCGTAAGCGCCTGCCCTGTGTCCATGACCTCCAGATATCCGGCATAGTGAATGATCTCCTTATACCTGTTCGGAGCAGGTGTGGCCGTTGCGACCATTTTATATTTGACGCCTTTGAACTTTTGCAAGAACGTCTGATAAGTTTTGCTTCCGAAGGAACGCAATACGGATGCTTCATCCAGACTTGTCGCCGCGAAGTACGTCGGGTCGATATCCCCGTCCCGGACGCGCTCATAGTTGGTAAGCATGATCTCCGCCTCGGCGTTCTCGCGTACCTCTTGCATCGTCCGTACATAAACCGGCTCTTCATATCCCAGAATATTCACGGCGTCCCGTTTGAACTCCTGCCGCACGCCGAGCGGGAGCACGATCAGCGCGGGCTTCCCTTCGTGCTTTGCCGCATGATGGCAGAATTCCAGCTCCTGCGCGCTCTTTCCCAATCCGAAGCTTTCAAAGAGCGCCCGCCGGCCGCCGCGCAGCGCCCAGCGCACCGCGTCCCTCTGATGAGGCATCAGCGCCGGATTGATATCTTCCTCTGGAACGGAAAATCCGCTCACCGGAGCCGTCTCGATTTTTGATTTCAGAAACTCCAAATAGCTCTTACTCACACGCTTTGCCCTCCGAAATTTCAGCCAGCCAAAAATCACGGCGGCATTTTCTGCATTCTTCCTCGTCTCTCACAAGGCAGAATAGAGCATCGTCGTCTTTATTGTGACATCTTTTATCTACGACGATCGGACAAATAGAGGGCATCCCGTCACTTTCAATTCTCGCATTCGGGAACATCTTCAAAAACTCGCTCTGCCTCGTTTTAACAGGATGCTCTTTTGCCCATTGCTCTACTTGCTCTACAACGGCTTCTGCCGACCATCCACCAAGCACTGATCTAATCTGAACATCATTTGCAATCATTCTTCTGCATTGCTTTACATATTCAACAGCATCCATTTTCTTTCCTCCTAAATCCAGACCATATCGCACTTGTCGTCCTCTTTCGGCTTCCCATAGCTGCAAAAATCATTCTGTTCTACGCAGACGGCCTCGCCGGAATACCCCTGCTTATTCGCCTTCGGCTCTGTGTGCAGATAGCAAAGCCCGTTTGGGTGGTTTTTGTAATACTCGCAGTTCCGGCACCGCGTCACCCGAACAAGATCAGGCTTCGACCGCCTGCTGATTTCCTTGCTCATTTCGATCATCTGCCTTGAAACGCAGCTGCCGTCGATGTCATTACCCATCGCTTTTCTCCTTCCGCTCGCCATAACTGCAAAAATCATCAAATTGCGTTGCCACTGCGTCACCCTTCGCCATATTTGTCCAATGAAGGCAGAGCGCTACACCGGATTTTTCTGCAAAACTGTTGATGTATGCGTGACAGCAGTCCTTACACCGCGTTACCGGAACAGCATCAGCTGCGGGAGCATTTTTGAGCAGAAGAATGACTCTTCGAAGCAAGAACTCCGCTTCTCTCGTATACAAAGTCCCGGCGTTCCGCTTGATCGCATCGATTGCGCCGGCCCGTAAGATATACTTGTCACTCATTTACATCGGCCTCCATCACCGCACCGCAATGCGGACAATATGGCATACCTCGCATGTCGAGTTTGGCGAATGTACCCTTATCCGTCTTGAATGTGAAGTCCGTGCAGCAATGCGTGCATTCCGTGTATGGATTGCCAGCTGCGGTATAATGCACGGCCCATTTCCCATATTTCACCGGCGCAACGTCGGCAGCAGGCGCGCGGACTATATCTACCTTGAGCAAGTCGAGAAGTCTATTTTGTGCTGGGCTTCTAGTTGCGCCTCTTTGCCTTTGTATGGCATACAGCGCATCAGCGCGCCGGATATAATCAGTCATAATCCATATACTCCCTTACGATTCTGTTTTGCATTTCATACGGCAATGCAAGAAGCGGTGTGCATCTACTCAGGATTTCCGCTTTCAAGAGCCGCTCCGCCTGCCTCTTGGTCAGCTGCGGCTCTCGCTTCTTCGGCGGCAGCTCGCCTTTTGCCGCCGCAATAGCGGTCGGGTTGTGCTTATGTTGACCCATACGCCCACCTCCAGAGTAAGTATGCTGCCAATACGGCATAATGGATGGTCTGATCGAGCCAGTACGATATCTTGTGGTATCTCGCTTTCATCGCATCAACAATCGCATGCGAAAAGAACAAAACTCCGAGGCTCCTGCCCCACCCAAAAGCTACCCAGAAAGGGATGACGTAAAGGAAACAGTGTATAAACAGGTGATACCAGTTCTCGCCTTTCGTCCTTGCGATAAAATCGCCCTGCAAACAATAGTCTCCAATCAGGTGGCATGCAACAAGTTTAGCTATCAGCCTTGTCATCATTTACCCTCCTGTTCCATGCTTTCGTAACGGACTCTATCGCCGTTTCTTCTTCGTCATAGGTTATGGTGGACATAGAACACAAGCATTGATTGCATTGTATTGATGCTTCATACCCTTTTCTTGCTCTGTACGGTTCAAGAAGTGCTTCTCCCCCGCAAAACGGGCACGGTTTCAGTTCAGCCATCTTCTCTTACCTCCACATCCAATTCGCAGAACGTGCCTTGCCAATGTGGGCAATCCTTATACGGAACCTCGCACCAGCCGTATCCGTATGGGCAACGATAATCAGCCATCTTTCCTCGCCTCCATCGGGCACCATTTCTTTCTGGTTTTCAGCGCAAGTGGGCTTTCGACGGACATATCGCCAAACCCAATGAACGTCCACGTTGGTGCGTCAGGATGCGTGCAAAAATACTTTTTTCGTCCAAGCCGGCCACGTTGAGTCTGCATTCTTCCACGCTGTATGCAATACTGGCATTCTTTGCATGACGGTAGCATCGTTTTAGCCACTTTTCCTCGCCTCCATACGCTCAAAATAGAACTCTATCGGTTTTTCATTCTCAATCACATTTCCGTAGACAACGCCGATCTTGTAGATGTAATTCTCGCGCAGCTTGCGTGGAATCTCGGCAATGTATCGGCGGAACGTCTCAAGGCTATTCGCTCGCTTATAGTGATTGCACATCCGGCAGGACGGCATGAGGTTTGAAATATCATCCGTTCCGGCATCCTCAATGCCCCACGCCCGCAGTGGAAGAAAGTGATCGACTTGCATATCCTTGTAAGCGATTTCTCGCCCACAATACGCACAGTGGCCGTCATACTTCGCATAGACCGCTTCACGTTTTTTCTTACTGAAACTCACTTCGCAGCCTCCATTTTCGCAAGCGCCTTCTCGGCTTCCTCTCTGGTAAAAAATACGGTTTTGCCGATGTCCTCTGGTCTGATCGTCCCGAGACCTAGCGTATTCAGCACAGTCCGCCCGTTCATGGTACTCACGTCCGATACGGTAAAACTATATACCCGCTTAATCGGGTGATCGCAGTATGTCCACAGCTCATCTCCCTGCCTGCACGGCAGCACGACCACGCGCCCGTCCTTGTCGGCCTCGGCAAGCTCTCTCACTCGATCGATGCCGCCGCACTCCCCAACGATAGTGCATCGATCACTCCAGTCTTTAATCAGCGCAGACACCTCAGCCGGCGTCAGCCCCGTATCTTCGTAGGCTTTGAGCCTTTTCCATACCTCCTTCTGCGTGCAGGTGCCGTCCTGCTTGCACGCCGAGTCTCGGCACTGCGCGATGTCGCAGAAGTTTCCTTCAAACGTTAGTCGTTCCATTTCAAAACCCCTTTCCCAACATATCTGCAATACGCAATTTCCAGCTTCGCGCCCTTACTTTCCTTCGCATCCGGCAGCGCGAACAAAATATCCGCCGCGTCGATCATCCCGAAGTACAGCCGCATGTAGTCCTTCGGCGTCAGACCCTCCGGCAGTTCCGCCGGATTCAAGATCACCGCGCTAGGATATTCCTCCTGTATGTGCTTTGCCGCCATGCGAAATTTCATCTTGTAATTCGGATCGCCGGTGATCTTACCGGCCATGTAGATTTTCATTTTGCGTCCTCCTTCGGCACAGGCGGCAACGGCATCCAATGCGTTATCACGCTTCCGATGCAATCACGCAGAATCCCTCCACCGTATCCGCTCCATCTACTGTCACGCGCGAAGATCGCTTCCCCGACAAATACGCCGTCCGTAGCAAGGACGCGTTTTCCCGGTTCCGGCCTCCGTTCCTCCACGCTGATCCACTGCGGCACCTTCTCCCGCAGCGCCGCGTTCTCGGCGCTCAGGCGCTCGATCACGTTAGCTGCCGCAAACTCGATGTATTCCCGCCGGTTTTGGATTTCTCCGACCTTGCAGTTTTCGCACGCGTCGTCGTGTCCAAGCCCCTTCGCGCAGCACCGCAGCGCCTGCACGATTTCTTTGTCTGTCATATGTCCTCCATTCCTTCAAGAACCATTTGTCCCGGCAGTACGCCATCCTCCATCCACCAGTGCATCACATCCTCGCCGGTTTCTCCAAAGCGCACACCTCCGTCCATTTTCCCACGCCGTCTGCGCTCATCGAGCATCCTGTCAAACGCCCGGACATATGCCGCTTTGATCTTCGGATAGCGCGAGAACTCCGTGTTTCTGTGTTTCCCTGCCATTGGGCATCCGATGCACCCCACTCGCTTCCATCCGCATTCATACAGCGGATTCATGCAAATTTTTTCTACTGCGGCATAACCCAAAACATCAGCGTCTTTCCAATCGATAATCGGGTTCACGATCCTTTTCCCTTTAAGCTGGCACGTTTCCATCATCATTCTGCTCTCGTCGTTGTCGTTCATCAGTGTTAGGCGTTTTGATATATCCCGAGTCAAAACTTCCAGCGCACCGCGGTTCTTCCGTTTCACTGATTCTGCCCAGCGTATACCGGTTGCAATCCATCTGCCTTTCCCACCGCCCTCTTTAAGTTCCGCGCAGCAGTATCGCACGAGACGTGTCGGTGGCATGAGTTTGCGCGGAATCAAATTCCACATGGTTACATTCGTTCCGTCTGGGCGCTTGTGCGTATCGATGGTGCATTTTACGCCTGCCAGCTCCAAGTGGTGGAAGGTATCCCGCACGTGCCATACGGTCTCCGGCGCGTCCGCCGTAGTCAGTGAGTGCAGCACCTCATACGGGATGCCCGATCTCCCAGCCAGATGCAGCAGCACGTCCGAGTCCTTTCCGCCGGAGTATGTGATTACCAGCGGCTGCTTGTACAATCGCAGGCTCATTTCAGAGGTCATCCGTAGCCGATCGATCGCTGTCTGCTCCAAATCACTCACCGTATCCGTCCCTCCTTTTTCCGCTTTCCCAGCTCGCGCACCCGCCGATCCTGCACGATTTCTTTATTCGTCACGTTTTCCCCTCCAATATTCGTTAAACTTTTTCCCCGTAATGATTGGCCTGCACCACTCGCGCTGGAAGCGCCGCCAATCCGGATCATATTTTCCATCTTCTCCGCGAAACAGCATTGCATACGGGACAAATCCTGCCTGCATTGTCTGGATCAGGCGTAATTCTGCCGCATCAAAGCTCAATACCCTCCGCATTCTTTCAGCAGCCATTCTTTAAGCTCAACCTGTGCCATTGCAAAGCACAGCTCCATATCGCAGTTTTGCACGTTGACGATTTCCTTTTGGCTTTCCGCATAGGACCGGCCTTCATAAATCACGATCATCCAGTCCACGATACTGCTATAGCCAATTTCGATGTGCATCGGTATCCGCGACCTTACTTTGTCGAAGAATCTCAGAAAATCATCCATTTTCGTCCCCGTACCTTTCTTTGATTGCCGCTTTTGCCTCTTCTTCCGTCTTGAATACGGAACCCGCTCTGTTACGGTCATCTCTACCGTCAGCTTGCAACGTTTCCGTACTCCATATATTCATGCGGTTGCTAGAATTGAAGCAGAGCAACATCCTGACATTCGTGATTTTTGACTTTTGGGGGAAATACGTTGATTTTGAAACGGTTCCGTAGCCTCTGCACGTGGGGCAGTCAATTTCAAACGTCTCCCCGCCAATGTCAGCCGACACTTTCTTTTTGCCGCCGCACTTCTCGCAGGTATGCCGTTCGTATTCCGAATCGATCACCCAGCACTCATCGCCGGGTCGGAAGTCCTTTGTCAGATGGTTGACGATTGCCTTGACCTGCCTTGCAGGAACCTCGTGCGCTTCGACATAGACCTTCTGCTCACGAAGCTGCTTGATTTCTTCCTCAAGCTTCGCTTTATGCCAATTCAGGCTGGAAACCTCTCTTCTGATTTCATCGGCTTTCGTCTTCGCTTCGTTGGCATCGTCCATCAGCTGCTTTACTTCCTCGGTCAGCTCATCCCAGAGCGCAGCCTTTGCGTCCTCAATGATCTGCTCGGCTTTTGACGGCTCCGAAAACATCTCGTCGTATTCCTCGAAATAACTCATGTTTTTGCTTTCATCCTTTCTGCATCGGCGCGTAGCGCCCGCGCAAAATTCAAATTTTCGCATCGAACACCGTTCCGCAACGCTTGTACCGGAATCCCGACCACATATCTGAGCTGCCATGACCGTCTGCGGCTTCCTGCCTGAATTCGCCCTTGTGATGGAAGAACTTCACCACAAATTCAGATTCAAAATCCTCAACCATGACGATATCCCACTCGAAGATCTTCTCGCCGTGAATATCATCCATGCCCGTGTACTGCCCCACTGTCTCCGGATTTACCTCCACGGCCGTGTCAAACGGCTTCCCACTGTCGATGAAAGTCTTTCCTCCGCACGCGCACCCGTCGCTTTCCTTTCGGACAATCAGATTTCCGTACACCCACTCGCCGTTGTCCACACGCTTACCTCGAAAAAGAATGTCTCTCAATTCAATGCCTCCCATTGTTTTTCGTTTGAGAACTTCTGTGTCGCTCCCTATATTTCAATCATACGAATCGCCACAAATATTTTTTGTACATCGTTATGTAAACGCACAGCATCCCGCTTTTTCCCATCACCACCCACACAGGACCGTTGCCTACCTGCACACTACCTGACCTTCCGTCGAAGCACTTCCGAAGGAAACCTGTATCGTTGCCGAAAGGCAACCGCGCAAATTTTATTTTTTGAGGTATGCCCTATCGCCTTTTCATTTTTTCGCCTCAGAATTGGAAAACCACCCCCCTCCCCATTTTAAGGGAGGAGAAATGGACGCATCGTCAGCGCCTAGAACGTAAAGTGCCGAGTTGATCGCACACGCCGGATATATTTAGAATCAGGTAGAGGTCGAGCGAGTGAACGTGGTTGTGGGGGGAAGTGCTATGCGTGGTTATGAAAACAGAAGCCAATCCTGACTTGTAAAATGGGGGCGGCTTGCATTTTTGCCGCCTCGGTGCCGGATTCCGTTTACATTAGTGCCAATAATGTAAACGGAATCTGCTCACGATTGCATGGAATCTTGCAAAACTCGGATTTATCCGAACTTTTGACGATTTTTCGAGTTCTGAGGCGCTGCCGGAGGCCGTCCACTTCATTCGTTGCTATGGCAACAAAACAAGCTAGGCAAGCCGGAAGCGCTGAACACGGCGGAGCCGTGAACACTTTCCCCGCCCTGGCCTTGCGTTCCTGTATGCGCTGGCAATGGCTGGCGTGATGGTGGCCGGATGTCTGCTGGGCTGAGATGTGCCGCGCCTGCATTGGTGGCAGTGAATGAAACGGGAGTAAACTATACTTTAGCCATGGGCGTGTAAAACGTGTGCGCACATACGCGCACGGGCGCATACACGCGCGACGCGCGCGCACGCACGCGATTTAATTGTATGCAGATACAGTTAAGCCGCCTCGACGGGTAGCCGGGGCGGCGTGGCGAAGGTATGGCGGGGCGCTGCGTTATGCCTGGGCGCGGTAGCGGCTGCGGATGGTGTCGATGCGGCGCTGCACTGCTGATTTGCTCATACCTAACGCAGATGCAATAGCGCGGACGGTGAGACCGACTGCAAGCGCCTGTATGATCTGTCGATCGGTGTTGTCGGCGGCTGTTGCCTCGATGGCGGCGCGGATAATGGCGGCATCTTCGGGGCTGCTGACTGGGGAGGCGGTGACGCTGGGCAGGACATCCAGCATGCTTTGATCGGCCGCGCCGCTGTCCGCGTCGGCGATGATATGGCAGCAGTTAGCGGTGTGGCGATACTCTGCGCGGGCTATGGTGTGTACGGCCTGAGTGCAGGCGGCGAAGAGAATAAATGCGAGCGTGTGCGGCTCTTCGGCCTGTTCGTTGCGGGTTAGGGCGGGAGCAACGCGGGGCCAGGCTTCGGCGGCGACGGTCTGCGCGTCGTCGGCTGTGCGCATCCATGCCGTGTCAGCGCTGCGGCCTGTAGCTTCGGCGCGGCTTTTGACGGTCCACGCCATTTTCTGCAAGGCGGTATACTGTTCCTCGCCGCTCATGTTCTCCCACTCGCGGCGGGCTGCTGTGGCGGCTTGGGCGGCTCTGTGCGCCTCTTTCAGGCAGATGGCAAACTGGGCGCGGCTGCGGGTTTGTGGGAACTCTGCGACGGTTGCGCGGTACAGGCTCCACGCCTTGCGCATGATCTGAGATTTGGACATGGTGACGATCTCCTTTTCCGTGATTTTATGGGGCGGGGCCGCTTTGTTTCCCGGTGCGGCTCTGCTAAGGTGTCCGGGTGGCGGCGTCAGCCTGCCGGGGTTGCGTCGATGACTGCGGGGCCGTCAAACACGATCTGCACGCGGTCGCCGGTGCTGTAGTCTCCGGCGTCGGTGTACCATGTCCAGCACTCGCCGCGCGTGTCCTCGCCT